>Ga0209344_10000600_pt1 | contig 58683 bp, 54 predicted proteins | sample Cruoilmetagenom6_FD_187293 | JGI IMG/M metagenome (GOLD analysis project Ga0209344, IMG submission 187293) | Oil polluted marine microbial communities from Coal Oil Point, Santa Barbara, California, USA - Santa Barbara Oil Seep Sample 6 (SPAdes)... | ecosystem: Environmental > Aquatic > Marine... | reverse complement strand
CTCTGGTATCTTCCGGTTCCTTGCGGATGCTGTTGGCAGACTGGCGGATTTCCTCGGTGGCGCCGGAGAAGCGCGCAATCGCATCTTCAATGGCTTCCTTGACGCTTTCGCGCATCGAACCCGCCGCGGTCTGAGCGCGGTTCTCGGTCTGGCTGAGTAGCTTGTCGGCTTCGGTGACGGCTTCCCCGACCGTCTGGCGAACCGAGCCGGCCGCCGACTGAGCCCGGGTTTCGGTGGTGCCGAGCAGCTTGTCGGCGTCCTGAACCGCTTCGCGGATGCTTTCGCGCATCAGGCCAGCCGCAATCTGCGCCCGATCCTCGGTTTCACTCATCAGCTTGCCGGCATTCTCAGCGGCACTGCGCAGGCCACCTTCCAGACGGACGGCCGAGCGCTTGGACAGATCCTCGGCACCGGCGAAAGCCTTCTCGATGATGCCTTCAAGCGAGTGCATCGTCGTTTCAATCTGCTCGGAACGGCTGACCAGCCCGACCGACAGCGACTGCAGGGCCTCGCGGCGCTCTTCCAGCGTGGTGGCGAGATTGGACTGGGCGGCACCAAGCAGATCGGACGCCGACGCCAGCACCTTGGAGTGATCGTCGAATCGGCCTGCAATCGAACCAACCTGGCTGAGCGTGCGGCTGGAAATGTCAGTCAGCTTTTCCACCTTGCCGTCGAGCAGACGGGCCGAGCCGGAAATCAGTTCGGCAGCGCGATCGGTGGTTTCGGCAATTGCACCCGAGGTGTTCGACAGCTGCGAGTTGGCTGCACCCAGCGTGCTTGCGGCCTTGGCGATAACGCCCGAGATTTCCTCGTTGCTGGCGCCCAGACGAGCCAGCAGATCGCCGACATTGCCACTGAGGCTCTGGTTGACGTTTTCGAGCGCCGACAGCGTCTCGCTGGTGCGGTTGGTGATGGCGTTGATCAAGGCGGCATTTTCCGCGCGCAGACGATCGGTGGAGGTCTGCGTCACTTCGCTCAGGCGGTTGGAGAACTCCTCGCCGCTTGCTGCGTAGCGATCCACCAGCGGACGGGCCTGCTCGTCAATGACACGGGAAAGCTCAGCCGAGCGGCTGGCGAGCATCGAATTGAGTTCGCGTGTGCGCTCATCCAGCGTCGAGTGGACCGATGTGGCGCGGACATCCATTGCCTGTTCAGCTTCACTCAGACGCTGAATGATCGAGTTGGCCTTCTGATCCAGCGCTTCTCCGAGCGAACCGGTCCGGTTCACAAGGCTTTCACCTGATGCGGCGAGACGGGAATCGATGGCGCTGGTCTTTTCATCAAGAGTAGACACCAGCTCATTGGTCCTGCCGTCGAGGGTGGACACCAGCTGGTTGGTCCTGCTGTCGAGGGTAGAGACAAATTCCCCGGTCTTGCTGCCCAGCGTCGAGACAAATTCGCTGGTCTTGCCATCAAGGGTGGAGACAAGCTCGGACGCGGTCTGACCCAGGCGCTCCGAAACCGTGCCGGTTTCCGCTTCCAGGCGCGAGGCAAGAGCAGCTGCCTGAACGGCGAAACGCTGCTCGGTTGCATCCAGCGTGCCGGAAATCGTATCGGCCTGTTTGCCGACAGTTTCGCCGACGCGCTCGACCAGCTCGCTGATGCGGTTGGCTTCGACGCCGAGATCGGCTGCGCCGGCAGAGATACGGGTCGCAATATTTTCGGCATGGGCGGCCAGATTGGCCGTGCGCTCATCGACATGGCTGTCGAGCCGCTCAACGAAAGTGCGGGCCTGCTCATCCATGCGTCCGGCAAACCCGGTGCTGACAGATTGCAGCGCTTCACCTGCTTTGAGTGCTTCGCTGTCGAGTTCCTGCGCTGCCTGGGATACAGCTTCCCTCAGCTTGGCGGCAAGACCGGTGGCCTTGCCTTCAATGGTCTTGGAAACGCCCTCGAGGCCAATTCCGAGCATGTTGTTCATGGTGGTGAGACGCTCGTTGACGTTCTCGGTGCCCTTGATGAAGGTGGCGTCGACACGGTCTGAGGCAGCATTGGTCAGTTCAGTGAAGCGCTGGCCTTCGACATCAAGTGTGGCCACGAGCCTGTCGGATGCCTGGGCGATGTTTTTCTGAATGTCGCTGGTGCGATCATTAAGCATGCCATCCATGCCCTCGGCCGCTTCGTTGACGGCGGCACCGAATGTAGCGGCACGTGCGGCAAGCTTGTCATCGAGTGATTCAGCACTTTCGGCGATCGCACCGAAGAGGGCGGTCGAGCGCTCGTTGAGGCTTGAATCGATCCGCTGCGCGCCGGCTTCCAGGGTTCTTTCGAGGGCTTCGGCGCGGCTGGCCAGCGTGCTGTCGATCTGGTCGGTGACATTGCGGGTCGAGGCTTCGACACGCTCGGCCACGTTGGCGGTGGACGCCTCGACGCGCTCGGCAACACCGGATGTGGATGCTTCAATGCGTTCGGCGCCGCTGGCAAATGCCAGTTCAAGGCCGTAAGCGCGATCAGAAACTGTCGTTTCCATGCGTTCGGCAATTTCTGATGCAGATGTCTCAAGCTGCTTTGCACCATTTTCAATGGCTGCTTCGAGCGCCTGAGTACGATCGGTTACCGACGCGTCCATCCGTTCGGCGACGGTGGATGCGGTGGTTTCAAACCGTTCCGCATTGCGCGTCAACGTGCCTTCGAGTGCCTGGGTGCGATCGGTTACGGTGGCTTCGATCCGCTCGGCGATTGAGGATGCAGATGATTCAAACCGTTCCGCGTTGCTTGTTAGCGCGCCCTCGAGCGCCTGGGTGCGATCGGTTACGGTTGCATCCATCCGCTCGGCAATTGTCGTCGCGGAGGTTTCGATGCGTTCCGCGCCGCTTGCCAGTGCAAATTCAAGCGACTGTGTGCGATCGGAAATGGTTTCATCCACACGCTCGGCAAAGCTCGATGCGGTTGTTGCCAGCCGATCTGCTGCGGACGTGGAAGACGCGTCAATGCGGTCGGCCAGACCGCTGGCGGTTGCCTCAACCCGTTCGGCGGCACTGTTTGCCGAGGTCTCGATGCGTTCGGCGATATTGGCCGTCGAGGTTTCAATGCGCTCGGCGCCGGTGGTGAGCGAGGTCTCAAGCGCCTGGCTGCGATCGGAGAGGGTTGCGCCAATGCGTTCAAGGCTGGCGGAAAGAATGCCGTCCATTGCGCTGGTGCCGCCATTCAGCGACTCATTGATCTGCGACAGGCTCTCGGAGAGCTTGGTATCGAGATTGCCGGCGCGGCTGTCGAAGGCAGAGGTGAACTCGCCGACGCGCTCGTCAAACACCGAAGTGATGCGTCCGACGGTGGATTCGAGTTTCTCTTCGAAGAAGCCGGTGCGCAGATCGAGATCCATGATTGCATCATCGGCGCTGGTCTTGAGCGCCTGAGAGAAGCTCGAGCCCTTTTCATTAAGCGAGGAGTTGAGTGCGGTAAGCGTCTCTTCGAGGCCAGTCGAGATTGCCTGCTGGCCAGAGAGCAGGCTGTCGGAGATTTCGCGGGTGCGGGCGATAAGGGTTTCGTTGAGCTGGCGGGCGCGTTCGCCGAGAGCCGCATTGAGCTTTTCGGTATTGGCATCGAGCGTCGAGGCGCGGGTTTCGAACTCGGAGAGCAGTGCCTTGCCGCGATGGTTGAGCTGGACGTTGAGCATCTCCAGACGGGTGTCGAATTCGTCGGTGAGTTCGCCGCCGGAGGTCTTGAGGGTGGTGATCAGCGCTTCGGTGCGGCCATCGAGCATGGTTTCCAGCTCACGGCTGGTCCGGCTGGTGCGTTCCTGCAGTGCCGCTGCGCGAATTTCCATAAGCTGGGCAAAGGCCTCTCCGGATGTCGAGATCCGGGTGGCGATTTCCTCGCTGGCGGTGGTCAATTCTTCCTTCAACTGCTCATGCGCACCTGCGATGGAGGCACGGATGCGCTCGGCATGGCTGACGATCGAATCGCGCTCGCTTCCAAGTTCCTGCACGAGGCTGCGAACGCGCATTTCGTTGTCGGTATAGCTGCGTTCGAGCGCGTTGACTTCGGAATGAACCAGTGTTTCGAGTTCGGACGCACGCGCAATGGTGCGCTCGATGCCTTCGTTCATGGCGGAGACTTCGCGGCGAACGGCCTGGCCAACGGTCAGGATGCGGTCTCCGGCGATGTTTTCTGGTTCGGCAAGCCGCAGTGCGACTTCGGCCATCGAGCGGGCGGCCGAACGCATTTCCCTGGCGCGCGCCATCATGACGGAGAAGGCGAAGAAGACCAGTACCGGTATAACAATGGCGACCAGAAAGCCGATAGCTGCGGGCATGGCCAACAGGTCGGTGATCGAACGGATTTGCCAAATGGCGGGGGCGTAAAGCAGATTGGCCAGGCCCAGAACGCCAACGGCCCAGAGCAGCGACAGGATGGCGGCATTGCGGATCGCGCCGCGGCTCGACCGGCCTTCGAGTGTGCGCAGCAGTCCGGCCGTGTTCTTGCGGCTGTCGTCATTGGCAGGCGCCATCGGGCCGGCAGGTGTGAAGGGCGGGGTAGGAGTCCGGGGTGCCGTGTTCTCACCGGGCGCAGGCCGCTGCGGCTGAGCCGCAGGCCGGGCAGCAGCACCTGCGCTCTTGAGTTCGCGGGCGGCGTTGGAAACCTTGTCTTCCAGTTCGTCTAGCGAAGCATCATCGAGCCCACCGAGCACGTCATCGCTCAGGTCCATTTTCAAGGCGTCTTCAAGCGCTTCGAAAGTCTGCTCTTCTATGGTCTTGTCCGCTGGTGTCTTACTCATGCCACTCAAGCCTCATTACTAAAGACAGGGTTCGCGCATGTTCCCTGTCATTTTCGCACATCCGGAGCGGCGCAACTGGCTCGTCGGACTGCGCGACGGGACTCGGAAAACAGCTTTCCGGCCCCTTAAACTACCGATTTAGTGACACACACGGCGCTAATTAACAAATGAAAGCGGTAGGATGGCCCCTGCATCCACTGGTTTTTAACGCTTGCGTGTCTCAAAAAGAGGCACAAACGTCAATGAAACGCCATATTTACGAGGCGTTAACCATGCCGACGATTTTTGTCTTCACCATGGCGCTGCTGTTTACCCGATCTAGAGGCCGGCTGCGCATGATTGATCCCAACACTGTTCAAGTAAAGGAAACCCGCCATGGCGGCACTTGGTATCGCGTTCGAAGCTCAGGAAATCAACGTTCAGCCTCGCCCTTCTGGTGGCCGGCCAATCGATCTGGTCCACTTGGCACGCCAGACCGGAGGCGACAAGGCGCTTGAGGCCGAAGTGCTGGCATTGTTCGCCCGTCAGGCGCGCCAGGCTGTGACCCAAATTGGGGACATGCAGAAAGCTTCACGCTCCGAACTGGCACACAAGATTGCAGGTGCCGCCAAAGGCGTCGGGGCATCCGATGTGGCGCGCTGCGCCGCAATGCTGGAGAACGAGCCGGGCAACGCGGCAGCGGTCGCAGCGTTCACCAAGGCTGTGGTCGAGGTCGATACGTTCATTGTCGGGTTGATGCGATAAGAATTTTCGCCAACACGGCCGGTAAACAGACAATTTAGAAAACCATGCCGCGAATCACTGTCGCAGGGCGGTTTTCATTCTTGCCTCACACAGTCCAGCGTGTATGAAAGCCTCATACCCCAGAGACTGCAGCAGAGGCCGTAATGACCAAAATCCCCCTCGTCGCCTTCGACGGCACGCGTTTTGACGTTGACGCCGAAAACGGCTCGACCGTCATGGAAAACGCGATCCGCAACTCCGTGCCCGGCATTGAAGCCGAATGCGGAGGTGCTTGCGCCTGCGCGACCTGTCATGTGTATATCGATGAAAAATGGGCCGAGGTGGTCGGATCGCCCGAAGCGATGGAAGAAGACATGCTCGATTTCGCTTTCGATGTGCGTCCGACCTCGCGGTTGTCCTGCCAGGTCAAGGTCCGCGATGACCTTGAGGGGCTGGTGGTGCATGTGCCTGAGCGACAGGCCTGATTTCTCTCCTTTTTCCGGATTAATGATATGACTACGCCGATTGAAACCGATGTCGTGATTATTGGTGCCGGGCCGGTTGGCCTGTTCGCCGTGTTCGAGCTTGGACTTTACGATCTCAAGTGCCATCTGATCGACATTCTGGATCGCCCGGGCGGCCAGTGTGCCGAGCTCTACCCGGAAAAACCGATCTACGACATTCCGGCATGGCCAGAGATTTCGGGGCAGGCACTGACCGACCGGTTGATGGAACAGATTGCGCCGTTTTCGCCTGAATTCCATTTCAACCGGATGGTGAACGGGTTCCGCAAGCTCGACAATGGACGCTTCGAAGTCGAAACCGACGAGGGCGAACTGTTTCATGCCCACGCGGTGGTTATTGCGGCGGGTGGTGGATCGTTCCAGCCGAAGCGGCCGCCGGTTCCCGGTATCGAGGCTTATGAAGGCTCGAGCGTGTTCTATTCGGTGCGCCGCATGGAAGAATTCCGCGACAAGGACCTGCTGATTGTCGGTGGTGGCGATTCCGCACTCGACTGGACGCTGAACCTGCAGCCGGTGGCAAAATCCGTGACGCTGGTACATCGCCGTCCCGATTTCCGGGCAGCGCCCGACAGCGTCAACAAGATGTTCGCGATGTGCGAAGAGGGCAAGATCAAGTTCGAGGTCGGTCAGGTGACCGGGCTCAAAGGCGCTGATGGGAAGCTGGAAGCGGCAACCATCAAGGGGCCGGACGGGGAAACCGAGATTGCATGCAATCGCATGTTGCCGTTCTTTGGCCTGACCATGAAGCTTGGTCCCATCGCCGACTGGGGGCTCAACCAGCATGAGAATCTGATTGCCGTTGACACCGAGAAGTTCGAGACCAGCATCCCGGGCGTGTTCGCCATTGGTGATATCAACTGGTATCCGGGCAAGTTGAAGCTGATCCTTTCGGGCTTTCATGAAGCCGCGCTGATGACCCAGGCGGTCAAGCGGATTGCGCATCCGGACCAGAAGCTGGTGTTCCAGTACACCACGTCCTCGACCAGCCTGCAGAAGAAACTCGGCGTCCAGTAAGAATATCTGTAAGTATTCCGCCTGAAACCGGCAGAAAAAGGACCCCGCTTTCCGATGCGAGGAAAGCGGGGCCAATAGGCGCCTAGGTGTCAAGCCTGACGAGGGAGGACCGCCTGGCGGCATCCTTGCGCCGGGGAAACCGAATCAATTGCTCAAAACTGTCCCTTAAGCTATATCTTATATGGAGTTGCTTGCGCGAATATTGCCAGTAATGCCCGGTGGAAACTTGGGGTCTTTGTAATAGTTGCAATGCAACTGTCTGTTTTGTTTCCAGATAGTGGAATCTTTTCTCGGCGTTTCCGTCGCATGATCTCGGTCGGATTGTGTAACGTCTTGCCGACGACACCGGCAATCTGGGCGCATTTCGAGGCGGGGCGTGGCGATGGCTTGTGACTGGCAACTTTGACCCGGTCGTGGTCGCTCCTGCTGCAAGGCTGTGGTTCTCTGAAGCGCGCTCTGCCTCAGTGATCGGCAAAGAAGCGTGATTGGCGTAGTCCAGATGGCTGCGATGCCGAAGGAATTGGTCTAGCTGCGGTTGTTGTGCTTTTTCACCTTGAAGCGGAGCATTCTGAGCATGCGGCGTTCGAAGCTTGCGGCTTCGACCCGGTCGAATCTCTGTTGATCGGCTGCGTGGGCTTCAATGATTTTTCTGCTGGTTGCCTCGACGCGGGCTTCCATCTGCTTGCAGGTCCGTTCGGGATGCAGCGCTTCGAGCGTCTTTTCCAGTTTGCGGGCATGCTGGCGGGCAATTTCGGCGTGACGCTCTTCATGTCGCTTGATGTCGGACGACAGCGTGTCCCAGATCATCACGGTTTCCCGATTGGCGCGGTTGCGGTCCTTCCAGCGCGGCAGGGTCAGGTGGGTTTCAAGCGTTACCTTGGCGTCAAGCACCCGGCAGCGCCCGTTTGAGCTTCTGTAATCGACCGATCCTCCCAGTTTGATCCTGGTGGCGCCGGGATGCCTGATGCCGGTTTTTTCGAGCTTGGGGCCACGTTTTGACAGTTCGCGCTCGATATCGGCCCCGGTCAGGCCGCGGATGTCAAAATAGGAATAGGTCTTGGTGATGACGGGCGCCGAAGCGCTGGTTACGGCAGATGCGCACAACAACAGGGCCATGAGGGCAAGGCGAAGGCGGCGCATGAGATACTCCCGGTCAGAAACACTGTGGCGGAACTTGCGTCATGGAGCTGGCTCATGCAACAGGGACCGGTAACCATATTGCCACAGGTCCGGGGATAACAACCTCATGCAAATGCCACCCGACAGCGTCTTTCATCCCAAAACCTTGCGGCTTGGCCGTGACAGGGCGATGGAACTCGGTCCGCGGTCGCGGTTGATGGGCATTGTCAATGTGACACCGGATTCCTTTTCCGATGGCGGCCAAAATGAGGATGCGAGCACGGCGGTAAATGCCGCTCTTGCCATGGTGGGAGAGGGCGCCGACATCGTTGACATTGGCGGTGAGTCGACGCGCCCCGGTGCGGATCCGGTCAGCGCGTTGGAGGAGCAGCGCCGGATCATGCCGGTGATCGAAGCGCTGAGCGGGCGGGACGATGTCTTGATCTCGGTGGATACCTGGCGGTCGGAGACAGCGCGGCTTGCGCTTGAAGCCGGTGCACACCTGATCAACGATGTCTGGGGACTGCAGCGCGAGCCTGAGATGGCGCAGGTGATAGCCGACGCCGGGGCCGGGGTTGCGATCATGCATACGGGCCGGGAACGCGAGTGCCTGCCGGATCTTGTCGAGGACCAGTTTCACTGGTTTGCCGGTTCGCTGGAGATTGCCCGACGTGCGGGTATTTCAGACGACCAGATCATGCTCGATCCCGGCTTTGGCTTTGCCAAGGATGGGCGCGACAATCTCGAGCTGATGTCGCGGTTTGCCGAATTGCACAGGCTCGGATTTCCGTTGCTGGCGGGAACCTCGCGCAAGCGGTTTATCGGTGGCCTTACCGGCCGGGAAGCCGCTGACCGGGATGTGGGGACGGTGGCGACCAGTGTGGCTTTGAGGCTCGCAGGAGCTGGGATGTTCCGGGTCCACAATGTTGCTTTGAACAAGGACGGGCTTGCGGTTGCGGACGCGATGGTTCAAAGCAGCCGCGAACAGGAGCCCGGCCATGGCTGACAGCTACACAATCCGCCTTGCCAATTGCGCGTTTTTCGCCCGTCATGGCGTCCACGACGAGGAAGAGTTCCTGGGGCAGCGCTTCTTCGTCGATGCCGAACTTGAGGTTGACCCGCGTGATGCGCTGGAGACCGATGACATTGAGGGAACAGTGCATTACGGCATCGCCTTCCAAGTGATCGAGGAGATTGTCACCGGCAAGCGGCGCTACCTGATCGAGGCGCTGGCGATGGATGTTGCCAAGGCACTGTGCGCCCGCTTTGCACAAATCCGGGTGGCCCGGATTACCGTGCGCAAGCCGAGTGCTGCCGTGCCCGGCATTCTCGATCATGTGGAAGTGATGGTCGAACATCGTGCCTGAGCGCAAGACGGACATCGCCGCGATCGGGCTGGGCGGAAATATCGGCAATCCACGCCGGACCATGGCGCGGGCACTGAAGCTGCTTGATGCGCGCGACGACATCGCGATCCGCACCGTGTCGCGGCTTTACCGGACGCCGCCCTGGGGCAAGACCGACCAGGAATGGTTTCACAATGCCTGCGCCCTGGTGGAGACCACGCTTGATCCACATGAACTGTTAGAGGTGTGCCTGGATGTCGAATTGCAGCTTGACCGGGTGCGGACCGACCGCTGGGGGCCGCGGACTATTGATCTCGATGTTCTGCTGCATGGCGATTTCCTGTCCGATCATGCCGATCTGACCGTACCGCATCCGCGGATGACGGAACGGGCCTTCGTGATGGTGCCGCTGGCCGATATTGCACCTCAGGCGGTTGTCAATCTGCAGAGTGTTGCGGACTGGTCGAGCGAAGTGGATTCGGAAGGCATTGAAGCGCTGAGCCGTTCGGGCGACTGGTGGCGAGATCCGGAGTAGGGGGCGCTTGAAGCGCCAATGCGCTGTGAGCCGCCCCTGAGGGGCGGCCTGGAGGTGCAATTTGCCGGTCAGGCCGCGTGCCGCGCCCGCTGTTCCTCATTGATCGTAAAGTGAGCGATCTGGCCGGTCAGGCCGTCGGCTTCCCCGGACAGGCCAAAGGCAGCGGCCGTGGTCTGCTCGACCATTGCAGCATTCTGCTGCGTCATCTGATCGAGATCCTGGACCGAGGCGTTGATGGCCTGAACCCGTCCTGCCTGTTCCCGTGAGCCGTCGGCAATGGTTCCGATATGGCTGTTGATGGTGGAGATGCTCTGCTCGATCACCTGCAGGCTTTCGCTGGTCCGGAGCACCAGCGCGACGCCGTTTTCGACATCGGTGGAGGAGGTATTGATCAGCTCGCTGATGTCGCGTGCAGCAGCCGATGAGCGTTGCGCCAGTTCGCGTACTTCCTGGGCTACAACGGCAAATCCCTTGCCCGCTTCGCCAGCGCGGGCGGCTTCGACCCCGGCGTTTAGAGCGAGCAGGTTTGTCTGGAAGGCGATCTGATCGATGACATCGATGATCTTGCGGATTTCGGTCGACGATCCTTCGAGCCGCTCCATGGCGACAATGGCGTCCTTGACAATGGTGGAGGAAGAGTTTGCATTCTCGCGGGCCGAGGCGGCGATTTCGACCGCCGTGTTGCAGCGCTCGAGCGCTTCGTTGACCGAGCCGGTCATTTCGCCGAGCGAGGCCGCTACCTCTTCGAGCGATGCGGCCTGACGTTCGGTCCGCTCGGCGAGATTCGAGGACGCGGATTTCAGATCGCCCGAGCCGGCACGAATCGCATCGGCACTGGTCATGATCGACCGCATGGTGATTTCCAGCTGCGCCACAGACTGGTTGAAGTCGACCCGCAACTGGTCGAGCGATGAGGTAAAGGGCGTGGCAATCTGCAGATTGAGCTCTCCGCGCGAAAGGCTGCGAAGGCCTTCAGCGAGGGCGGAGACCGCATCTTCGAGTTCCTTGGCCGAGCGTGCCTTTTCAGTGTCGTTGCGGTGGCGTTCGGTTTCGAGCTCCGCACCGCGCTGGCGGGCCTCATCTTCCATACGCACCTTCTCGACCGCATTGTGACGGAAGCTTTCGAGCGCGCGCGCCATGGTTCCAATTTCGTCGCCACGCCCGGTCGAGGTGACCTCGATGGTCTGGTCGCCGGCATTGAGACGTTCCATCAATCCGGCCAATACGGTGAGCGGTCTGGTCAGCCGTGTTGAGACGGCCAGGCCGACGGCACCCATGCAGATGAGAACCGCGATGGTGGCCAGCAGTGCCCAGCGGGCCAGTTCATTGGCAGAGGCCAGCACCCGGCTTTCATCCTGACCGATGGTGAGCGTGTTGGCCGTGCCGAACAGCTCGACCGGCTGATAGGAGTAAAGCAGTCGCGCGCCACCGCTGGGCGCGAACACGGATCCGACACTGCCGGAGCTGGCGGCCTGGAGCAGCTCGCTCGAGACAGGTCCCTGGGAAGAGCGCGCTCCGGCAAGGAAGTTCTTGTCAGGTCCGAGCAGATAGGCTTCGTCAATGGTCTTGCCGATTCCTTCGGGTGTGACGACAGAGGCGAGCCTGGATGCAGACACGCGGACGATGATGACACCCTTGCGCATGACCTTGCCCCAGAAGGAAACGGCCAGCGGCCGGGCCACAAAGGCTGAAACATTGCCGTCCTCGGCCTCAAACTCGACGAAGCCGGTCTTGTGCGTCTGGTCCATCTCGCCGGCATTGGCCATCTCGTATAGGGCGTTGAGCTGCTCATTGCCGGGATCGGAAACATGGGACATGAACCGCCCATCCTTGATCACGTTGTACATGATCAGGCCCTTGGAATTCATGATGTAGATATCGCTGACATTGGTATTGTTTCGGGCGCTCAACAGTCCGCCGTGGATGCTGGAGTGCTTGATCGCGTAAATCAGCTTGGTGTCGGCACCATCGATCCGGGTGCGCTCCTCGGGCGTTGCGCCTTCGATCTGAAATGTCGCCCTTATATCGGAGAATTCCATTTCGTTGATGTTGGCCACGGAATCCACGACTTCGCTGATTGCCACGTTCTGGCTCAGTTCCGCCAGAGACTGGTCGATCCGGGTGGCATAGTTGCGGAGCGCTTTCGACTGGTTCTCGGCAATTGCATCCAGTTTCGCTTCACTTGCCGTGATCAGGCCGGCCTTGCCGATCTGGTAGCTGATCAGGCCCACCGACATGCACGACACAAGTGTCGCGCCCAGCACCAGTGCTGCGACTTTGGCCTTTACGGATGAAAGAAATCCCTTTGGAGCGGTGTTCACGGCAGAATTGTTCATTGAAAAAAGTCCTGGTCTCAAAATTGCTGAAAATCAGAATTGTTGGCCAGATTTTCAGTGCAATCAGTTCGAAGTATCGGAACGGCAATAACAAGTGGCAGATGGCAAAAATATCTTGGATAGAAACTCTCTATGCAGAGAAGAAAAGCAGGAAGTTATTGAGGGTTCCTTAACGTGGCGGCGTTTGCCGTTTTTGCATGTTTGCAAAAGAGCCGGCGAGGCAAAGCGCCATGAATTCATGCGCTTAAGGTGCTGTAAAACGCGCCGCTTGCACTTGTGCAGCGGAGAAGGAGAGCCGTAAAGGTGACCTTGGGAGGGGGAGGCTTGCGCTGATCAGCGCAGGACGCCGGATGCCAGCTTACGCGCACCGCGCTTCAGAGTCATGCCGATTACCGGGACCATTTCCTTGCCGACCTTGACGGAAATGGTGACGTTCATGGTTTCCTCGTCATGCAGGCGCGCAATCATGGCGCCGTCAAGCGATTTGCGGTTGATGCCCATGATCGCACGGTCACGGGTGATCTTGCCTGATACGATGTCGAGGCCGTCGCCAGCCGAGCCGTCGAGGAAGCGGCCGGTGTAGGTCTTGCCCTTGCGGGTGATCAGGGCCGACATTTTCTGATTGAAGACGCCGACGCGGCAATGCCCGTCGAGCGAGATGCCTGCAGCCTTGCCCTGTACCGGATCGCCGGAAAGATTGCAGACGAATTTCGTCCCCTTGTACTTTCCGGCAACGATTTCGCCCGGACCTTTCCACTCGCCGGCGACGGATTCGAAGAACACCGTGTCACTGTCACGTGCCTGGGAAGGGGCTGTGGAAGCCAATACGATCGCCGCAAGACACAGTGGAATGATGCGAAACTTCGAGAACATGGTCACACCTGTTGCGGCTGGAAAGGAAGCCTGACCCTGACGCAGAATGGTTAACAGTTGGTAATTGAGGCCAATATATTCACAGTTCCGGCGAATTTCATAGCGGTTTGCGTGGCTCTAGGAACCAGTGGTGCTGCTTTTATCAGTATTGCCTGCAAAGTTTGTGATGTCGGCCATGAAATCCCCGATGCCGGGGCGCTTGAGCGCCGAAAAAGGCAACGGTCGGCACAGATCCATGGCGGATATGCCGATGCGGGCGGTCATCAGACCGTTGATCACGCCTTCGCCGAGACGGGCCGAGAGCTTTGCCGCAACGCCGTGACCGACGACCTGCTGGATCAGGCTGTCGCCGGCTGCAATGGCGCCGGTGACGGCGAGATGTGCGATGACGTCGCGGAACAGCCTGATCATACCGATGGTCCCGGGTCGTCCGCCGTAGAGTTCGGCGAGCGCCCGGATCAGCCGAACCGATTCAAAGCCGACATAGGCGAGATCGACAAAGGCGCGCGGGCTGACGGCGGTGACGACGGAGACCCGCTTGGCTGCGCTGACGGTAAGCAGCCGCGCCTGACGGTCCAGCGGAGCCATCAATTCGCGCTCGGCAAAGGCGAGATAGTGCGGACCGTCGATGATCTCGTCATCGAGCGTCTTGAGGCTCTTGCGGCCGCGGGCGGTAAGCGGGTTCAAGGACACAAGGCTTGAGACTTCGGCCGTGAGTGTCCTTGCTTCCTTTGCGGTCGCGGATCTGGACTTTGCTGCTACAGCCTCGCGCAGATGGGCAACCTTGGCCAGACGGCGGATGCCGAGGATCTCCTTGACGACAAGCACGATGAGAGCCAGAGCCGCTATTGCTGCTGCAGCACTTGCGACCCATCCAAGCCAGGGCACGCGGTCAAACAGGCTGCGGATCAGGCTGTCGGTCCAGACACCCAGCGCCAGCGCCAGAAGCAGGCCGAGGCTTGTCATCAAGACCTTGCCGACAGTCAGCCGCGGGGGGCGGGCCGTGGCCGGCGGCGGGGTCAGCGCTTCAAGTTCGGAGGGCGAGGCTGCAAACGGGTCGTCCTGCGCCATCGTCAGGGAAGCGTTGACTGGAATGGCGGCCGGTTTGCGCGGCTTCTGTGTGGTCTTGTTCGGCATATCCGACGTGGCGGACGCGGCCTTCGCCACGGGGTCTTCAACGGTGAAAGAGCGGGGCTTGCGGGGTTGGGATGAAGCGTCTTTTTCAGTCATGCTAGACGGTCTCCCAGCAGGTAATCCATGGCCCGGTCGAGCCGGATATGCGGCAGCGACAGCTTGATGCCGGTGTCGCTTTCCTCGATCAAGGGCGGGCGGAACCGGACGATGTTGATCTCCGGAAAATCCGGTTCGGAGATGGAATCAACTGCTTTGAAAAATGATTCCGGTTTTTTCGGCAAGTCCCCGGGAAATATAGCTGTTTTGCGATTGCCGTCGAACAGCTCGCCTGCAATGCGTTCGCCTTCGAGTGGGGTTCCTACGATCACCGGCAGCTCTTCACCTTCCTGTCGCACCGTGGCTTCGCGGGTTGCGCGAACCGCTGCCAGAGCCAGGACCTCGATGTCGGCACCAGAGGAGCCGATATTGGCCGAGGCGCGCTCGACAATGCGTCGGGCGATGGCTTCAAGCCGGTCGTGGCTTTCGTGATGCAAATGATCGGCCTTGGTGGCGGCGATCAGCACCTTGTCGATGCGACGCGACACGAGATTGGTCAAAAGATTGCTGCCGCCGGGTCTGAAACAGGACAGCACATCCGACAGCGCGCGCTCGAGGTCGATGACCGCTTCGCGACCGGCATTCATCGCCTGCATGGCGTCGATCAGCACGATCTGCCGGTCAAGCCGGGCGACATGCTCGCGGAAGAAAGGTTTGACCACGACCGATTTGTAGCTCTCGAACCGCCGCTCCATCATCGCCATCAGCGAGCCTTTGGGGGCGGGTGTGTCGGGCAGGTTGGGCAGCGGAGCAAAGGTGAGCGCGGGGGAGCCTTCAAGGTCTCCGGGCATCAGGAAACGGCCGGGAGGAAGCGTGGAAAGCGCTCGCTCATCCTTCTTGCAGGCTCTGAGATAGTCGGTGAACAGCCGCGCCAGTTCGCGTGCATCGCTCTCATCGGCGGGCTTGAGCGGGTCGATGGTCTTTGCCTTCTCGAGCCAAGGGGCGGCGAGGTCGGCACGGACCGGAGACCGGGCCAGTGAGGCGGCGTTGAGCGAGAAGGCAGCGTAATCCTGACCGAGCAAGGGAAGGTCGAGCAACCATTCGCCCGGATAATCGACAATATCGAGACACAGCCTGCCGCCGGAGAAGAAGCGGTTCCAGCCGCTCGCCGATTCATATTCGATGACCAGCCGCAACTCGGAGATGGCGCGGGTGGAATCGGGCCAGATCCGGTCGCTGATCATCCGGGCGGCGTGATCCTCATACTGAAACCGCGGCACGGCATCATCGGGCTGGGGTTCGAGAAAGGATCGGGCCAGGCGTCCTGAATGGGCGGCCTGAAACATCGGCAAACGGCCGCCATGCAGCAGATTGTGTACCAGGGCGGTGATGAAAACGGTCTTTCCGGCCCTCGACAGGCCGGTGACGCCAAGCCGCAAGGTGGGTTGGATCAGATTGCTGGCGCGGTCGGTGAGCGTGTCAAAGGCAATCAGGGCCTCATCGGTGAAGGTGGTAAAAGACGATGACACGTTAAGTTCTGCTCCGAATTGCTCTTTGAGATATAGGGAGGTGGCGGGGCAATTGAAAGCAGGGCCGAACGGCAGGCTTGAGCTGCAGTTGCGGTCAGGCGTCAACCGGGGACAGCAGGCCGATGAACCTGGCGCCGCCCCTGATGGCGCTGGCGCCACGATTGTTGCAATCAAGGATCAGCATTCCGGCTGTGGGGAAACCGGTGCCGAGCGCGGTTTCGAAGGTGGCGGGATCGTTCTGCAACAGGACCTGTGCGGTGTCTTCGAGCATCGGGTTGTGGCCGATGATCATGATCGAGCGGATGGCTTTGTCATGCGGAGAGGCGATCAGGTCGAGATAGGCGTCGTGGTTGGCGGCATAGAGTGCATCACTGTGGTCAATGCGCAGTTTGATGCTGCTGCGTGTCTGCAGGATGCCAAGGGTCTCGAGGCATCGCCGCGCGGTGGAACAATAGATCAGATCCGGCTCGAACGCATTGACCGACATGGCTGCGGCAAGACGCGCTGCTTCTTCACGTCCGCGATCATCGAGCGGGCGGTCAAAATCACGCATGCCGGGCTGAGCCCATGCGGCGTGCGCGTGACGGACGAGAAAAATACGCAAATCGGTGTCTGGTGTCGGGTTCATTTTCTGAATGTAGCCATTTGCGCCGCTGCTTCAATTCACCAAAAGAACAAATCGCACTGCAACATCCGATCCGCCGTGCGCTTTGGCAGGGGGACATGGCGGCGGTCCCGGAGCAGGGAGGGTGACGATAAGTTGCGCCGGCGCAGGTCGTGAAAGCCTGTATATTTCAATTTCCTAAAGCAATTTGACGATTGGGTGAAATTGCTGTGGTCAAGGACAATACTGCTTGTACCGGTGCGTCCGTCTGGCTATACAGCCCCAAAATGGCTTAGCCGGGAGAATCGTCATGAGTGAAGACTTCGATTTTTCCTCTTATGTGCCCTCGGACAACGAGGATTTCATGAATGCCAAGCAGAAGGCCTATTTCAGGGCCAAGCTGATAGAATGGCGGAATGACATTCTCAAAGAGGCGCGCGAGACGCTTGACCATCTCGCAGAGGAAAGTGCCAACCACCCTGATGTAGCCGATCGTGCATCGTCTGAGACAGATCGCGCAATCGAACTGCGGGCTCGTGATCGTCAGCGCAAGCTGATCGGCAAGATCGATGCAGCGCTGTCGCGCATCGACGACGGCACCTACGGGTATTGTGAGGAAACCGGCGAACCGATCAGTCTCAAGCGGCTCGACGCCCGCCCCATCGCAACATTGTCGATCGAGGCGCAGGAACGTCATGAGCGGCGCGAAAAGGTTTACCGCGACGAATAGGCACCGCTTGCCAAGGCCTGACCGGGCCAACCCGCAAGGATAAAAAAACCGGCCTTTGGGGCCGGTTTTTTTGTGCCGTGTGCGGCAACGCAATCGGTGTGTGCCTGTTACATCAGGTGCCTCGGGCATCGAGCCTCCGGCTTGTCTCTGCCGTCACGGCTTGCGCGACAGGTCTCCGAGCAGTTTTTCCATTTCCGCTTCCAGCGTATCGCGAGATGGCTGCGGCTCCGGCATGACTTCAGGCGCTTGCAGCGGATCATCCTCGTCAGCGGTAAGCTGGTGCTCATTGTAGTGCGCGGTGATGAAATTTTCCTGTGGCGACCCCAAGGTCGGATCTTCCGAGAGTTCTGCCGCCAGTACGACCTCGAAATCAGACGGTTCCGGGGCAGCCGTTGCTTCCGCCGGTGCGGCCTGGGGTGTGCCGGTCAGTGTTGCACGAGAAAAGTCCGGCGCCTGTGCTTCGGCCCTTGCCGGATCATTGGAGCCGGTATCAGCTGTCAGCTCTTCGAAGGCTTTTTCGTCAAAGGACGGTTCCTCGAACATGCGGCTGCGGACTGTTTCCAGCACGTCGGCGGCTTCGCTCTGGATCGGATCGACCTCTGCCGTAGAGGCTGGATCTTCCCCTGATGCCGTAAACGGGGCTTGCGAAACCGATGCGGGCCTTGAGGGCGCAGGGGCTTGCTGGACAGGCCGGGCTGGAGGCTGGGGAACGGCCATCAGATCTTCAAGATCGCTTTCGTCGAAGTCAGGTTCCTCGAAAACCCTGGTTCTGGCGGACTCCAGCAGGTCGGCGGCTTCGGTGCGGCTGGTGGCGGCTGCGCCTGCAACTGCGGCGGCTGCTGCCACAGGCGCCTGGGGCGGCTGATGGGAGCGCGGCGACGGACGCGGGCTGGTCTCCGGCTGGCGTGAGGGGCGCTGGATCGGGCGCTCGGCTGCACTTGCGGCCGGGGCTGGAGCTGGTTGCACCGGCATGGGCTGCTGTTGCGACGCGGGCTGCGCTGCGCGTTGCTGCGGCGGAGTTGGCGTCACCGGTTCTGCCTGCCGCGGTGTGCGGCCGTGTTGGGTCTGGGGGATGCGGCTTTCGATGACGATATCGGTGGGTCCACCGATCATCACGAGGTGCTCGACGTCATCGCGGCGGATCAGCACCAGGCGGCGGCGGGTGTCAACGGCGGTCGCATCGAGCACCGCAAGCCTCGGCAGGCGGTTCTTGCCGCCACGGATGAAGGTTGACGCGGCGCGGTTGCGGATCAGCCAGAAGACACCGACAAGCGCCAGCAGCGCGATGCCGACAATGACAATGGCCATCAGCAATGTGGCACCCTGGCCGCCCATTAGATTTTCCGGCATCCGGTGTCCTTCCGTTCCAGTCGCAATGCATGTGCTCAAAAAGTCTGCGCCGGATCACCGAATATCGTGATGACCCAGCCGCATTTGACTTTTTTTCCGCCTGCTTCACAAGCGGCGTGTGTCGGTTATCCCGTAAGAGCTTAAATCTGTGGCGAGGATATGACCCGGCTGGAGAGGCAAGGGTGGTTTTTCTCGGAAAACTGGGCCCGCAGACTTGTCTCAGCCGTGTTTTGGGCTTTCCATCAGCGGCGGAATGTGATCCAAACCGAACGGATCCAAGCCGGGCCGAAAGAGCTATTTATGACCGAGACGACACCTGCGGCCGGAAATCCGGCAGCGCTTGTAGATCGCAGCGCAAAATCACGCTCAGTGTCGAGGCTGGTGTTCCTCGCGTTGGTGATGATTGGCGCGTCAATCGTGTTTTTCCTGTTGAGGGACCGGCTCAACAACGAATTGATGCTCGGCATTCTCGGTGTTCTTGCCGTGGTGGGGATCTTCTTTCTGGTCTCGACGGTGATCGGTTTTGTCGACGTCATGCCGAAGACCACTGCCGATCCATTGGCCCGCGCTTTTATCGACACACATCCCGAAGGCACGCTCGTGACCGACGACAAGGGCCGGGTGATCTATGCCAATCATGCCTATGGGCAGTTGACCGGGTCCACCAGTGCAGCCGATGTGCAGTCGATCGAGGCGATCCTGTCGCGTCACCGGGAATCGGCGGAAGCTGTCTACCGGCTGACAAATGCCATGCGTGACGGCAAGGCCGGGCAGGAAGAGTTCCGCATGAGCCAGCCGCTGGGCGCGGCGCAGCACGGCACCGAGGCCGGGCACTGGTATCGCTTGCGCGGCCGGCCGGTGGACTCGGGCGAAAAGGGCGCCAATGCCTCGAAGCTGATGGCCTGGCAGCTTTCCGACATCAGCCATGAGCGCACCGAACAGGAAATGGTGTTCAAGGAACTGCAGAACGCGATCAATTATCTCGATCATGCCCCTGTCGGCTTCTTCTCGGCGGGTCGCGATGGCGAGATCGTCTATCTCAACGCCACGCTTGCCGACTGGCTGGGCATGGATCTGACCTCGTTCCTGCCGGGCAAGGTGATGCTGCGCGATCTGGTGGCCGGCGCCGGCATGGCGCTGGTGGAATCGGTGCAGGCCGAGCCTGGGCTTAATCGCACGGCACAGCTTGATCTTGATCTCTTGAAATCCAATGGCCAGAGCCTGCCGGTGCGGCTGGTGCACCGGGTTTCGGCCACGCGCGACGGCTCGCCCGGCGAAAGCCGCACCATCGTGATCAGTCGGGAAGAGGGCGGCACCGGTGTGCACGATGCGGCGAGCGCCGAGATGCGCTTCACACGGTTCTTCAACAACACGCCGATGGCCATTGCTTCGGTGGACGGCGACGGCAAGATCCTGCGCACCAACGGTCCGTTCTTGCAGATGTTCAACGGTCTGGTGACCCGCGACGACATGGAACGCGGCTCGCTGTTCGAAACGGTGCTGCGCGAAGATGACCGCACAGGGTTCCAGGAGGCGTTGCGCCAGGCAGCGGACAAGCAGGGCGATATCTCGCCGATCGACAGCCGCCGGGCCGACAATGACGAGCGGCATTTCCGCTTTTACGTCAATGCGGTGATCGAGCATTCGGAAGAGGCGCCCGAGGAAACCGCGATTATCTATGCGGTGGAAACCACCGAACAGAAGGCGCTGGAAGCGCAGATGGCGCAGACCCAGAAGATGAATGCGGTGGGCACGCTGGCCGGCGGCATTGCACATGACTTCAACAATGTGCTGACCGCCATCCTGTTGTCCGCTGATCATTTGCTGATGTCGCTCAGGCCGGCGGATTCAAGCTTTGCCGATCTCATCGAGATCAAGCGCAACGCCAACCGCGCCGCGGTGCTGGTGCGGCAGTTGCTGGCGTTCTCACGCAAGCAGACGATGCGGCCAACGGTGCTTTCGATGACCGACGTGATCGGCGATCTGAGGATGCTGGTCGACCGGCTGATCGGGACCAATGTGAAGCTGGAACTCGAATTTGGCCGTGACCTGTGGCCGGTGAAGACCGATCTGGGGCAGTTCGAGCAGGTGCTGATCAATCTCGCCGTCAATGCCCGTGATGCGATGCCTGAAGGCGGCACGATCACGGTTCGCACCCGCAATGTCGAGGCCGAGGAAGTGTCCGGGCTCAACTACCGTGGCATGGCGGTTGGTGAATATGTACTGATCGAGGTCGCTGACGCCGGCACCGGGATTGCGTCTGATGTGCTGGAAAAGATTTTCGAGCCGTTTTTCACCACCAAGGATGTGGGCAAGGGCACCGGACTGGGGCTGTCGATGGTCTACGGCATCGTCAAGCAGTCGGGCGGCTATATCTATCCCGAATCCGAGGTCGGCAAGGGCACCACCTTCCGGATCTTCCTGCCGCGCCATCTCGAGGACGAGGCAGAGAAGGCTGCGGCCCTGGCTGAAGCTGAGGCAGCCGCCGGTCGCGCGGCTGCCGAAGGTGCCGAGGGCGCGCCTGCCAAGCCAGCCTCTGATGGTCCTGAGGATCTGACCGGTGGCTCGGCGGTGGTGCTGCTGGTCGAAGACGAGGAAGCGGTGCGGCGCGGCGGCAAGCGGATGCTCGAAGCCCGCGGCTACGAGGTGCACGAGGCGGGAACCGGCGTCGAGGCGCTGGACGTTCTGCAGGAACTCGACGGCAAGGTCGACATCGTCGTCTCCGATGTGGTGATGCCGGAGATGGACGGGCCGACATTGCTCACCGAGCTGCGCAAGGACTATCCCGACATGAAGTTTATCTTTGTGTCCGGCTATGCCGAGGACGCGTTTGCGAAAAACCTGCCCGCCGACGCCAAGTTCGGCTTCCTGGCCAAACCGTTCTCGCTCAAGCAGCTGGCCACGTCCGTGCGCGAGATGCTTGACGAGTAAGGGGTAGGCGGGCGTCCGTACTAACCGGCGGTCAACCACATCCGCATGTTGCCGTGTGTGCAGGGTTGCGTGGCGGCCTGTTCGATGCTCGTCTCTGGGTTGCAACGGGCGTGGATGGCGATGAGTCGGCGGGACGAGCAAAATCCGATGAACTATCAACGCCCGGGCACACGCCCGCCGGTTAGCGCGCCGCCGCTTGCGCCCGATACGCCCCGGCGGATATTCCGTGCGATTGCGCTCACGGTGCTCATTCTGATCGGCCTGCCGATCGCCATCTGGAATTTCTATTATCCCACCTATAGCTGGGGCCAGAAGACCACCGTGACGGTGATGACACCGGAGGGGCAGCGCAGCGGCAGTGCGGTGCTCAAGGTGAGCTGGAAGGATGGTCCGGACCTATTGCCCGATGCGCCGCATCTGCATTACGAGGTGCGCGGGGAGGCCACCGTGGTCGATCTGGGCGGTGGCAAGTACCTGTTTGCGCTGATCAATGGTGCCGAACGGCGCGGGCTTGCCGTGTTCGGTGGTCAGGCCGAGCTGCCAAGGTTCACCAACTCTTTGTTGCCGTTGGTCAAAACCACAGCGGCCAGCAGGGGCGAGAGCAGCGAGGTGCCGCCCATCCACCGGCCCCTGCTGGTTACCTTCGCCGACATCGACGACCCGGCCAGTGTCACCCGCGTCGATCCCGATGATCTCGCCGCCCACTTTGGCCCCGGCTACGCGCTTTCCTCGATCACACTCGCGATCACCGACGAGCCGGTGACCCAGGGCCGGGTGGAGGCGGTGTTGGGGTGGTGGTGCGAGTATCGCAAAAAGCACGCTCGTTTGAATGGCTCAACCAGCATAGCGATTTCGACCAATGAACTGTCTGACAATTTGGGTACAGGCGCGTTCAGAATAGGAGAATGCTCATGACAATTTCATCTGAACTCTTAATGGCCATTCTTTCGATGGATCCCGGAATGGATCCTCGGCTCGGAGGCCGAGGATGACGAAAGAGAGGCCGAGGATGACGAGAGTGGGGCAGTGCGCATGAGTGACTGGCGTCGTCTATGCGGGGCACTGGTGCTGGCTTTGGCCGTCGCGGGGCTGGCAGGCTGTGACATGTTCGGCTTCCGCAGCTGGTCCTGGCATCAGAAGCTGACGCTGATGGTTGAGACGCCGGAGGGGCTGCGCAGCGGCAGCGCGGTGAGCGCCGCATGGTTCCAGATGACGCCGAAATGGGCGGGCGTTGGCGACAGCGCCGGCGCTAGCAACAGCTCTCTTTCGGGCGAGGCGGTGGTGGTCGATCTGGGCGAGGGGCGCTACCTTTTCGCACTTCTGAAGGGCTACAACGAGTTTACCGGGCGTTTGGCGTTTTTCCCCGGGCCGCAACAGCCGCTCAGCAAGGAAGAGGACGCTGCGGTCTACGACCAGCTCGAAGCCTTGCGCGCAACGAGGGAGCTGCCGCGCGCGCTCACTCCGCTGCTGGTTACCTTCGCCGACATCAATGACCCGGCGAGCGTTGCCCGCGTCGATCCCGATGATCTCGCCGCCCATTTCGGCCCCGGCTACGCGCTCTCCTCGATCACGCTCGCGATCACCGATGAGCCGGTGACCAAGGGCCGGGTGGAGGCGGTGTTGGGGTGGTTGAGTGAATACTACGACAAGCATTTGGACGGAAATCGACTTGAAACGGTTAATGCTGAGAACCGTTTTGCAAATTCATTGGCTTCTGGCGCTTTTGACACGGAGAAAAACTAATGACGATGTCACCTGAACTCTTCATGGCCATCTTGTAGATGGATTGCTGCAGTCGCGGTCATGATGCCGGCACCCGGTTTCAGTGATGAAGCGGCCCCGCCGTCGTCATCCCAGGGCCCCGACCCTGGGATCCATTCCGTTGTCTCTCCACCCAATGTGACACGCGGATGGATCACGGAATGGATCCTCGGCTCGGAGGCCGAGGATGACGAAGGAGAGAGGCCGAAGATGACGAAAGAGGGTTGGATGCGGCGCTGATCGTTCTTGGCGCAACTGCCCGGCACAGGGTTAATTTTGCGGTGACAGAATATTCATCATCCTGCCGCATTTTCGGCTAGACTTCGCAATTCCAGATTTGCCAAGAGGGGCCATCATGAAATCCAAACTTTTGATCGCGGCGCTTGCCGCCGTCTTCGTCTCCGGCTGCACGACCGATCCCTATACCGGTCAGCAGAAGGTTTCCAACCTGGCCGGCGGCGCAGCGCTTGGCGCGCTGGGCGGTGCTGCTCTTGGCACGCTGGCCGGCGGCGACGACCGCAAGAACGCGCTGATCGGCGCGGGCGTCGGCGCGCTCGCCGGTGGCGCCATCGGCGGCTACATGGACCAGCAGGAAGCGCAATTGCGCGCACAGCTGCAGGGCACCGGTGTGTCTGTGACACGCATGGGCGACAAGATCGTGCTCAACATGCCGTCCAACATCACATTCGACAGCGACCAGTCGGCGGTCAAGCCGCAGTTCTATCCGACACTGAATTCGGTGGCGCTGGTGCTGCAGAAATTCAACCGCTCGCTGGTTGATGTGGCCGGACATACTGATTCGACCGGATCTGACAGCTACAATCTGACGCTGTCGCAGCAGCGGGCGCAGTCGGTGTCGAGCTATCTGATCTCGCAGGGCAATGATCCGCGCCGCTTCTACACGCAAGGCTTTGGCGAAAGCCAGCCGATTGCGGACAACAACTCCGATGCCGGTCGCGCCGCCAACCGCCGCGTGACAATCCAGATTTCGCCGCTGAGCTGATCAGCGACGAAACTATCGTTTGAGGCGATATCGGACCCGGTGGCGCGAGCTGCCGGGTCTTTTTGTGTGTTGCTGGACGTTTTGCGCTTGCCGGCTGAGCTCCTGGTGGCAGCGGAAAATGCACCGTCATTCCGGACTTGATCCGGAATCCAGCCAGCCTAGGTCTCTGGGCTGAAGAAAGTCGTTCGACCCGGCCGACGCCGGGTCCGCTGGATCCCGGTATCGACGACGTCGCTTCGCTCGTCTGGCTCAAGGCCGGGATGACGGAGGCTTGGAAATCCGCTTGAAAACGCTGCCTTTCAGCCGGACAGGACTCTATTCGCCATCCAGCCCTGCAGCTGTGCGGAGTGCTGCGTTAATCCGGTCCTGCCAGCCGGGGCCGTCTTCCTGGAAATGTTCGAGAACGGCGCGGTCGAGTCTGATCGAGACCATTTCCTTGCCTTCGGGCACGGTGGTGGTCTTTGGTGCAGCCTCGACAGGCTTGGTGGTGGCGGACTTGAAGGCGGCTTCGGCGCGGTCGAAGGCGCTGCCGGTGCGTCGGGTGGGCTTCATCAGGCAATCCTCTTGTGGTGACGGCGGCCGAGACCGGGGGTCATTTGCTTGCAGAGGCCAATTCGCCGGCGATGCGGGCGGCGAGGCGGGCGTTGTTGAGCACCAGTGCGATGTTGGTTTTCAGGCTCGCACCATCGGTCAGATTGAGGATCTCGCCGAGCAGGAACGGCGTCACGGCCTTGCCCTCGATTCCCTTTTGCTTGGCTGTGGCGAGGGCTGCGGCAATGTGGCGCTTCATTTCATCGGCCGCGATTTCGTCTTCCACCGGCACCGGGTTGGCGATCAGCATGCCGCCATGGCCGCCGAGCGCCCGGCGGGTGATCTCGAAACGGGCAATGGCTTCGGCATCATCGAGCCGTAGGGGTGCTGCGAGGCCGGATTGGCGCGACCAGAAGGCGGGCATCGCATCCTGGCCGTAGGCCACCACCGGCACGCCGCGGGTTTCGAGCGCCTCGAGCGTCTTGGGGATGTCGAGAATGGCTTTTGCACCGGCGGACACCACGATGAGCGGGGTGCGCGACAGCTCCTCGAGATCGGCGGAGATGTCAAAGCTCAGCTCTGCGCCCTGATGCACGCCGCCGATGCCGCCGGTGGCAAAGACGCTGATTCCGGCAAGTTCGGCTGCCATCATGGTGGCGGCGACGGTGGTGGCGCCGGTGCGGCCTTCCGCCAAAGCAAAGGCGAAATCGGCGCGCGAGAGCTTCATCACATCTTTGGCCTGGGCCAGCTTGGTGATGGTGGCTTCATCCAGGCCAGCATGAAGGTGGCCATCGATGACGGCGATGGTGGCGGGAACAGCGCCTTCTGCGCGGATCACCGCCTCGACGTCGAGCGCCATGTCGCGATTTCCCGGCCAGGGCATGCCGTGGGTGATGATGGTGGATTCGAGCGCCACGACGGGGCCGCCTTTGGCCAATGCATCAGCCACTTCTGCCGTCATTTCGATCTTGATGGATCCGGTCATGGATGGGATTCCTGAATGTGTGGTTTAGATTTGCTGGGGCTTTGGCATGGCTTCAAGTGCCTGCGCAAGCATGGCCCGAGATAAATCGGGCCGAACCGGACCGCGAACGCCGGTGGTCAGCCGCGCCAGGGCAATGCCGCGCGTGAGATTGGCTTGTATCGACCCGCCGCAAAGCAGGCCATCGAGGTAGCCCGAGGCGAGGGCATCGCCAGCACCGGTGACATCCTGCAGCTGGTCGAGCGATGGTGGCTGCAAGGTGATGCACTCTTGACCCGACGAGGAGGGAGCGAAGGCCGTGACCGGGTCGCCGCCGGAGCTGATCAGGCCGCCGGTCAAGCCAATTTGAGCAAGATGCCCGGCCCATTCGGCTGATGAATATGCCTGGGCGCCGGTCAGGGCTGCAGCTTCGGCGCCGTTCATGGCAAGGCAGGTGATCTTGGCGAGGCTTTGCTTCCAGCGCACCACCTTGGCCGGAGACACGGCGATGACGGCCAGAGGCAAAGCAAGCGCGGATGCTGCATCGGCCAGAGCGGTAAGCGCGGTTTCGGGAAGGTTTGAGTCCGCCAGCAGCAGATCGGCTGCGGCGAGGCGCTTGCGCAGCCGCGCGCTCAGCAGCCGGCGTGCCGGAACCAGGTCATAAAGCGCCATGTCAGCGAGCGCTGTGACGAGATTGCCGTCGGGTTCAAGGATAGCCGCATAGCTGGGCGTTGCCCGGTCGAGAAAGGTCAGCGGGCAATCTTCGATGCCCGCGTCTTCGGCCGCCCGAGCGACCATTTCTGCCGCCGCATCGCCACCGCGCGGGGCCACCAGCGTCACTTCGTGTCCCAGGCGGGCGAGATTGCGCGCTGCATTGAACGCTCCGCCGCCGGCTTCGGTTTGCCAATGGCCCGGATTGGAGGCGCCGGGCCGATGCGGAGCCGAAAGCCAGCCCTTGCGGTCGATATGGGCGCCGCCAATCACCAGAATTTTGGCCACGGGTCAGACCTCCGGCATTTCGGTTTGCCTGCGAATCGGCTGGAGCAACCAGCTGACCGGCCCACGCGATGCAGCCCTGGCATCCATCGAATGACGGGTTTGGAAACAAAAATGGAACATGAGTCGAAATGTCATTATCTATCAGTGCTTTGGGTGGGGCTTGCGCACACGGAACAAATGAAGTACAAATTGTGCAAACGAGCACTCATTGCCTGCAGTGGCATGATAACCTAAAGGTGGACCGAATGGCACAGAACTCTTTGCGGTTGGTAGAGGAAAAATCCGTGGACAAAAGCAAGGCGCTCGACGCCGCACTCTCCCAGATCGAACGTTCGTTCGGCAAGGGCTCCATCATGAAGCTTGGCGCCAATGAAGGCGTGGTCGAGATCGAAACGGTTCCAACCGGGTCGCTGGGGCTCGACATTGCGCTTGGTATCGGCGGCTTGCCGCGGGGCCGGGTGATCGAGATTTTCGGTCCTGAAAGCTCTGGTAAAACCACGCTGGCACTGCAGACCATTGCCGAAGCCCAGAAAAAGGGCGGCATTTGCGGCTTTATCGATGCCGAGCATGCGCTCGATCCGGTCTATGCCCGCAAGCTGGGTGTCGATCTCGAAAGCCTGCTGATTTCGCAGCCGGACAATGGCGAGCAGGCGCTTGAGATCACCGACACGCTGGTGCGCTCCGGTGCGCTGGATGTGCTGGTCGTCGATTCGGTGGCGGCACTGACGCCGCGGGCTGAAATTGAAGGCGAGATGGGCGACAGCCTTCCGGGCCTGCAGGCACGGTTGATGAGTCAGGCGCTGCGCAAGCTGACTGCCTCGATCTCGCGCTCGAACTGCATGGTGATCTTCATCAACCAGATCCGCATGAAGATCGGCGTGATGTTCGGTTCGCCCGAAACCACGACCGGCGGAAATGCGCTGAAATTCTACGCCTCGGTAAGACTGGACATCCGCCGCATCGGCTCTGTCAAGGACCGTGACGAAGTGACCGGCAACCAGACCCGCGTCAAGGTGGTCAAGAACAAGATGGCGCCGCCCTTCAAACAGGTTGAATTCGACATCATGTATGGTGAAGGCGTCTCCAAGGTCGGAGAGCTGATCGATCTGGGTGTGAAGGCCGGGATTGTCGAGAAATCCGGTGCTTGGTTCTCCTACAACAGCCAGCGGTTGGGGCAGGGGCGCGAGAATTCGAAACAGTTCCTCCGCGACAATCCGGTGCTGGCTGACGAGATCGAATTGTCGCTGCGCCAGAATGCCGGGCTGATTGCAGAGAAATTCCTCGAAGAGGATCGGAGCGCTGGTGATGGTGATGGGGACGATGCAGCCGAAGGCTGACACGGAACTGCCGAAGCCTGCTTGAGGCCGATTGGCATCAGGTGGCGACGTCACAAGCGTCTTCAAGGCCACAGTTTGATTTGAACTTGCCGGTCGTCAGCCTTTAACAGGGCAGGCGGCCGGTTTTCCTTTGAGGCTGGAGCTGCTGCCGTCTGGACAGGCATCGGGACGAACGATAAAAGCGGCGGTCCGTCACCGGCCCGTTACGGGCGCGGCGGAACGATAAAATGGTGCATTGGAAACGGTACCCCGGGAGTGTGGCACTGCCTGCCCAACAGACAAAGGGTTGATCATGAGTGGCGTGAACGAAATTCGGTCGTCTTTTCTCGACTATTTCAAGAAGAACGATCACGAGGTCGTGGCATCCAGCCCGCTGGTGCCGCGCAATGATCCGACACTGATGTTCACCAATGCCGGGATGGTGCAGTTCAAGAACGCCTTTACCGGTCTTGAGCAACGGCCCTATTCGACGGCTGTGACGTCACAGAAATGCGTCCGCGCGGGGGGCAAGCACAATGACCTCGACAATGTCGGATACACCGCGCGCCACCACACGTTTTTCGAGATGCTGGGCAACTTCTCCTTTGGCGACTATTTCAAGGAACGCGCCATCGAGCTTGCCTGGAACCTGTTGACCAAGGAATTCGGGATCAACAAGGATCGCCTGCTCGTCACCGTCTACCACACCGACGACGAAGCCTTTGATCTGTGGCGCAAGATCGCGGGCATTTCCGCCGACAAGATCATCCGGATCCCGACCAGTGACAATTTCTGGGCCATGGGCGACACCGGTCCGTGCGGTCCCTGTTCCGAGATCTTTTACGATCATGGTGACCATATCTGGGGCGGGCCTCCCGGTTCTGCGGATGAAGACGGTGACCGCTTTATCGAGATCTGGAACCTGGTGTTCATGCAGTTCGAACAGATCACCACCGACGAGCGTGTGGATCTGCCGCGGCCATCGATCGATACCGGGATGGGCCTCGAACGCATCGCGGCGCTGCTGCAGGGCCAGCATGACAATTACGACATCGACCTGTTTCGCCGCCTGATCACCGCGTCGGAGGACGCCACGGGGGTTCCTGCAGAGGGCAGCAACCGCGTCAGTCACCGGGTGATTGCCGACCATCTGCGATCCTCCGCCTTCCTGATTGCCGACGGCGTCCTGCCGGACAAGGAAGGCCGGGGTTACGTGCTGCGCCGGATCATGCGCCGGGCCATGCGGCACGCTGAGCTGCTGGGGGCGGACGAGCCGCTGATGTACCGCCTGCTGCCGACGCTGGTGGCCGAAATGGGCCGCGCTTATCCGGAGCTGCAGCGTGCGGAATCGATGATTTCGGAGACCATGAAGCTTGAGGAAACCCGTTTCCGCAAGACCCTGGAACGAGGCCTGAAGCTTCTCGACGATGCCAGCACCGATCTCGGGGAAGGCGACCGGCTGGATGGCGAAACCGCGTTCAAGCTTTATGACACCTACGGGTTCCCGCTCGATTTGACCCAGGATGCGCTGCGCACGCGCGGCATTGATGTCGACACCGATGCTTTCAAGGTGGCGATGGACCGTCAGAAGGCCGAGGCCCGCAAGCACTGGGCCGGGTCGGGCGACGCGGCGACCGAAACCATCTGGTTTGAAATCAAGGACAAGGTCGGCGCCACCGATTTTCTCGGCTATGACACGGAGGCTGCAGAGGGCGTGATCCTCGCGCTGGTGCGCCATGGCGCCGAGGTGGAGACAGCTCAGGCCGGTGACGTGATCGATGTTGTGGTCAACCAGACCCCGTTTTACGGTGAGTCCGGCGGCCAGATGGGCGACCAGGGCACCATCTCCGGCGAAGGCTACACACTTGAGGTCAGCGACACGCAGAAGCGTGGCGAGGGTCTGTGGGTGCACCGGGCCAAGGTGACGCAAGGCAACGTCAAGCGCGGCGCGGTGGCGGAGTTGGTGGTCGATCACGACCGGCGGTCGAAGATCCGCGCCAACCACTCCGCCACGCATCTGTTGCACGAGGCCTTGCGCGAGGTGCTTGGCACCCACGTGACGCAGAAAGGCTCGCTGGTGGCGCCGGAACGGCTGCGTTTCGACGTCTCTCACACCAAGCCGATGACGGCCGAGGAATTGTCGCAGGTCGAAACCATGGCCAACGAGATCATCCTGCAAAACAACCCGGTGACAACCCGTCTGATGGCCGTGGACGATGCCATTGCCGAAGGCGCAATGGCGCTCTTCGGCGAGAAATACGGCGACGAGGTCCGGGTCGTGTCGATGGGCACCGGTGTGCGTGGCGTCAAGTCAAACCGGCCTTATTCGGTCGAATTGTGCGGCGGCACCCATGTGGCGGCCACCGGTGATATCGGGCTTGTGCGGGTGTTGTCCGACAGTGCGGTGAGCTCGGGGGTTCGCCGCATCGAGGCGTTGACCGGTGAGGCTGCACGGCAGCACCTGAGCGAACAGGATGCCATGTTGAAGCAGGCGGCGTCGATGCTCAAGGTTCAGCCCGGCGACGTGCCGACGCGGATCGAAGCCCTGATGGATGAGCGCAAGAAGCTCGAACGCGAACTTGCAGATGCGCGCAAGAAGCTGGCGCTTGGGGGCAACAGCGCGGGTGGCGACGAGAGCCGTGACGTTGGCGGGGTGAAATTCCTCGGCAAGGTGGTCACCGGTGTATCGCCGAAAGATCTCAAGGGACTGGTCGATGCTGCCAAGGGCTCCTTGGGCTCCGGTATCGCAGCCTTTGTTGCCGTGAGTGAAGACAACAAGGCGAGCGTTGTGGTCGGCGTCACCGAGGATCTGACGTCGAAGTTTTCTGCCGTCGATCTCGTGCGGGCGGCATCGGAAGCCATGGGCGGCAAGGGCGGCGGCGGGCGGCCTGACATGGCGCAGGCCGGCGGGCCTGACGGAGACAAGGCCAATGCGGCGATCGACGCGGTGGCCGCTGCCATCGGCTGATAGCTTCTGTTGTCTGACGCTGGTCATCGATCCCTTTTATTAGACGCCCAGGACAAAATCCCGGGCGTTTGTGTCCGTGAAGGATCCGTTGTTCGATGCCTGTACGGAGCCCTTGGATGACGCTGTCGACAGCGTGTTTGAGACACGGTTACCCCTGATGGTTGAATGTGCTACATTTTGCTGAGCAACTTGGATTGGGGGATCGGATGCTCAAAAAGCTCTCTATAGTCGCGATACATGGAATCGGCTCGTTTAAGGAGCGTCCTGGTTCCAGTGATCTACTCTCTTTTTCCAAGGACTTGGAGAGGCTTGTACGGGAGCGAGTGGACAGGCATTTACCCAATCATTTCAGAGAAACCGTAGCTTGGCGTGAGATATTTTATTCCGATATCACGGAGAAAAACCAGAATGCCTACTTTGACCGGGTAAAAAGCGGTCTCAACTATGACGGGCTGCGTGAGTTCGTCATCAAAAACCTCGGGGATGCAGCGGCTTATCACAACGCGCCCGGTGATCCCAATCACGACGTCTACAGCGACATCCATGAGCGGTGCGATACGGTCCTTAAAGAACTCGAGGACGACACCGTGCCCGGAGCGCCGCTTATTGTATTGGCCCATTCCATGGGAGGGCATGTTTTTTCCGATCATATTTATGATCGGCAGAAGGACGCTCGTTTAACAGTGCCGCGCATAGCCAACTGTAATACAATAGCTGCTTTTCTGACTTTCGGATGCAATATCCCGCTGTTTACATTCGCCTATAGATACGACCAAATTTATTGCATCAAAGACCCGGGAAGCGGTTTGCCCAACAGTATGCGCCGTGCACCGTGGTGGTTTAATGTCTATGACAAGGATGATGTCTTGGGGTATCCTCTGGCCAATCACGGTGTTGGATACAAAGAATTGTCGGATGCCGGTGGTCTTGTCGACAAGACGATCAATTCAGGATCGTTTTTCACATCCTGGAATCCCTTGTCGCACAATGGGTACTGGCGAGATGCAGATTTCATCGATGAAGTCGCGACCGTGGTGCAATCCACGATCGAGGCGCTCCAGTGATAGTGGGGGTACGCATGCATCAGTTTGTCAACACCCAGTAGCAATCACGGTCAGCGTCTCCAGCTCTGGCTCAATCGCGCTATCAAGCGTGTCGGCATGACAGGGTCAACTTCGCCATGCCGCAAGACTGGGACCTTGCCGAATGGATGGCCAGTCGGGCGATGTGAGGTTAGACGCTGTGGTTGGCGCAGGTGCCGATCAGCCTTACTGCATGTCGCGTTCAAATGGATCCATTTGAACGATAACATACATGCATCAAGTCAAAGTGTTACAGCGGCGCGCATCCGATAGGATGCGCGCCGCTGTAGGAGTTGTCTTGGCTGAATCCGCCTGTCCCGCCGTCATGATCGGTTCTCGCGTTTTAACCGGGAGCGGGATTGCGTTGCCTGAACAGCGAGCTTCAGCCGCCAACCGAAAAAGGCCGCAAGCGCCAGCATCGCAAGCGCCATGGACAGGTTGCCGAGGATGCCGGCCAGCGTTTCGATGTTGGATCCGAAGCTGAAGCCGAGTGCAATGTAGATGGATACCCAGACGATTTCGCCGGCCACCCCCCAGATGGTGAACCTGGTCCAGGAGAGGCCGGTGATGCCGCTGGCGATATTGATGGCTGGACCAAGCGGGGTGAACAGCCAGCGGCTCAAAAAGACGCTGCTGCCGCCCCATTTTGCCAAGCGAGGTTCTGCGGCGCGGGCTTTTCTGGCGAGGCTTCCGAGAATGCCGGGCCGGCCTTCCGCGGATTGACCAACGAACCGGCCGGCGGCAAAGCCTGCCTGATCACCAAGCGTTGCCCCACACAGCGCCCAGGTGAAAGCCGTCGCCAGATCCGCATCGCCATTGCCCGCGAGCGCCCCTAATGTCAGCAGCGCCAGCGATGTTGGCAATGGCAGACCGAATTGGGCTGCTGCGAGTAGCAGCGCTGCGGCGGGCAGGCCATAGCTGGTCAGAAATTCCAGCACCTGCCCGGTCATGGCTGCGGGTTTGCCGGCGGAATTGCAGATGGAGTGTCCGGATCGGGGGCAGGAAGTCCCCCTGTGGGCTGGCCGTGGGCGATGCGGTCTGCCCTGATCGCGTCGAGGATCCGTGCGGTGATCTCGTCTAGTGGCTTGCCGTCCTCGCGGGAAATTTTGATCAAGGGTCGGTGATCGGGGTCGGTTTGCTGAAGGCCGATGGCGGTGTGCACAAGCCTTGGATCAACCCGGTAGGAGTGGGCGACGTAGCGCACCGTCATCCAGCCTTCGATCGGTTCGTCCTGATGTTGTTGCCAATAGACAAAAAAAACGCCGGCGCGGATGATGAACACCAGCGCCAGCGTCAATGTAAGTGCGAAAGACAGGGTCAGCCACCGGTTGTGCCGCCACAGCTTCTTGAGTGTGGCGACAGGTCCGGTGGCCATCAATCAGCCCATGGCCTTCTGAAGGTTCTCGTCGATCTTGTCGAGGAAGCCGGTGGTCGACAGCCAAGGCTGATCAGGGCCGATGAGCAGCGCCAGATCCTTGGTCATGAAGCCCGATTCAACGGTCTGGATGCAGACCTTTTCCAGCGTATCGGCGAACTTTGCCAATTCGGCATTGTCGTCGAGCTTGGCGCGGTGCGCGAGGCCACGGGTCCAGGCAAAGATCGAGGCGATCGAGTTGGTCGAGGTTTCCTCGCCCTTCTGGTGCTGGCGGTAGTGACGGGTCACCGTGCCATGGGCAGCTTCGGCTTCCACGGTCTTGCCATCCGGGGTCATCAGCACGGAGGTCATCAGGCCGAGCGAGCCAAAACCCTGGGCGACGATGTCGGACTGGACGTCGCCATCGTAGTTCTTGCAGGCCCAGACGTAGCCGCCGGACCATTTCAGCGCGGAGGCGACCATGTCGTCGATCAGGCGATGCTCGTACCAGATCTTGGCTTCGTCGTATTTTTCCTTGAACTCGGCGTCGAAGATTTCCTGGAACAGATCCTTGAAGCGGCCGTCATAGGTCTTGAGGATGGTGTTCTTGGTCGACAGGTAGCACGGTACGCCGCGCAGCAGCGCGTAGTTGAGTGAGGCGCGGGCGAAATCGCGAATCGAATCGTCGAGGTTGTACATGGCCATTGCCACGCCGGAGGACGGCGCGTCGAAGACATCGTGCTCGATGGTTTCGCCATCATCGCCGACAAATTTGATCGACAGCTTGCCCTTGCCGGGGAACTTGAAGTCGGTTGCGCGGTACTGGTCGCCGAAAGCGTGACGGCCGACGATGATCGGCTTGGTCCAGCCTGGAACAAGACGCGGCACGTTGTTCATGATGATCGGTTCGCGGAAGATCACGCCGCCGAGGATGTTGCGGATGGTGCCGTTGGGCGAACGCCACATCTTCTTGAGGCCAAATTCCTCAACGCGGGCTTCATCAGGAGTGATGGTGGCGCACTTGATGCCGACGCCGTGCTTCTTGATGGCGTTCGCCGCGTCGACAGTGACCTGATCGTCCGTCTCATCGCGGTGTTCGACCGAGAGGTCGTAATAGTCGATGTTCAGATCGAGATAGGGCAGGATCAGTTTTTCCTTGATGAACTGCCAGATGATCCGAGTCATCTCGTCGCCGTCGAGATCGACGACCGGGTTTGCTACCTTGATCTTTGCCATGCTTGTTGGACCTTTTGAGGGGGTTGTCGGGGGGAGGCGAAAAGCCGCCCGTTCAGTTGGCGCATCTCATAACAAAACAGCGGCGGGCGCACAACATGCCGGGTGGTGGCGATGGCGGTTTTCAGCCGGTGCGCAAGCCTGCCGTGCTGGTTGGTGACCCGGTTTTGGCGGTCGGTGCGTTTGCGGATGCCAGCAGACCCAAAACCTTATTGACAAGGTGTAGATACACGGTACCGTGTGTGGATGACTTATGATTTCTCCGATTGCCTGCTGCTCAACACGGTGATGGCCGCGCGGGCGATGACCCGGCGCTACGATGCGCAGCTGCAGCGTTTCGGCGTGTCGGTGGTGCAGTTTTCGGTGCTGATGGTGCTGAGAAAGGGCCGTGACGAGCCGGTGAGCCGCATGGCCGAGCGGATTGCCATGGATCGCACCACGTTGATTCGCAATCTCGAGCTGCTGACCCGCAAAGGGCTCGTGTCAGCCGCACCGGCGGAAAAGGGCAATGGCCGCAGTTTCAAGCTGACGGCAGAGGGCAGGCGGCTGGCTGACGAGCTGGTGCCGCATTGGCAGGCGGCGCAAGTCGAAGTGCGCGGGTTGCTCGAAGATCCGGAACTGGAGCATCTGCTCCCGGCGTTGAGGGCTTTGACGGCCGGGTGAAGCCGTGTCCACAGAGGCCCCTTTTGACTTTAATAGTGTAAATACACCAGTGTAATAGCAACGAAAGGCAATTGATATGGATTTGGATCCGATCGTGGTGACGGGCATGGGTGCCGTCAGTCCGCTGGGCGTGGGCGTGGAAACAAGCTGGTCACGGCTGCTTGCCGGGCAGAGCGGCGTGGTGGCCAACACCCGCTTTGATGTCAGCGATTACGGCAGCACCATTGCCGGCCTGGTGCCATCAAAGGCCGATGATCCGGAAGGGTTTGATCCGCGCGACTGGATCGATACCAAGGACATCAAGAAGATGGACTGGTTCATCCAGTATGGGCTCGCCGCAGCAACGCAGGCGCTGACCCAGGCGGGATGGAAGCCGGAAACCGAGGCCCAGCGGGACGCCACTGCCACCATCATCGGCTCCGGTGTTGGCGGGTCGCCGTTGATGGCGCAGACTGCACAGACAATTCTGGAAAAGGGGCCCAAACGTCTGTCGCCGTTTACGGTGCCGGCGTTTCTGGCCAATCTGGCGGCTGGCTGGATTTCGATCCGTGAAGGGTTTACCGGCCCCATCGGGGCGCCGGTGACGGCGTGCGCAGCCTCGGCGCAGGCTATCGGCGACGGCATGCGGCTGATCCAGACCGGCGAGACCGAGGTGGTGGTCTGCGGCGGGGCGGAAGGCTCGGTTGATCCAATCTCGATTGGCGGCTTTGCAGCGGCGCGGGCGCTGTGCACGGCCAATAATGACGAGCCGGCCAAGGCTTCACGGCCGTTTGACCAGTCGCGTGCCGGATTCGTGTTGTCGGAAGGAGCCGCGGTGCTCGTGATCGAGAAACTGAGCCATGCCACCGCACGCGGCGCGACGCCGCTGGCGATGCTGTCGGGCTATGGCACATCGGCTGACGCCTACCATCTGACCGCAGGCCACCCGGACGGTATCGGTGCGCAAAAGGCGATGCGTAACGCCTTGAAGATGGCCGGTCTCACGCCGGCGGGTATCGATTATATCAATGCGCATTCGACATCCACGGGTGTTGGTGACGCGGCGGAGATTGCCGCCATCGGCCATGTGTTTGCGGGCAGGGGGCTGGATCTGCCTGTGTCTGCAACCAAATCCTCCACCGGGCATCTGCTCGGGGCTGCGGGGGCCATCGAAGCGGTGTTTTCGATTCAGGCGCTGCGGGACGGCATCATGCCGGCGACGATCAATCTGGACACTCCCGATGAGGCCGCCGCCCGGTTTGATCTGGTGCCCAATACGCCGCGAAAGAAGACGCTCAAGCACGTACTCTCCAATGCGTTTGGCTTTGGCGGTGTCAACGCTTCTCTGGTGTTCAGTGCTGTGGAGTAACGGCTTGTCTTGATTGTGCGCCAAGGCGGCAGTAGTGGTGTCGGCCTGACAGACACAGGGTCGCCTTGGCTGAATTGCGCAATCTGGATATCAATGCGCTGGCCGATGCGCCGGAGAATGAACGCGTGGCCGGAACAGACAGAAATCGCGAATTGATGACCGGTGGGCCGGCGATCATTCTGGTGGAACCGCAGCTGGGCGAGAACATCGGAATGGTGGCGCGCGCGATGGCGAATTTCGGCTTGTCCAATCTGCGCATTGTCAATCCGCGCGATGGCTGGCCCAATGACAAGGCGGTGAGTGCGGCGGCCAAGGCTGATCATGTGATATCGGGCGCGGTGGTCTACGAGACGCTTGAAGCGGCTGTCGCGGATCTGAATTTCGTTTACGCCACCACGGCGCGGCCGCGCGATGGGCACAAGCCGGTGCGGGGGCCGGTTGAGGCAGGCGAGATCCTGCGTGGACGCGAGACTGCAGGCGAAGACACCGGGATCCTGTTCGGGCGTGAACGGATCGGCTTGCGCAACTGGGAAGTCGGGCTTGCCGACGAGATCGTCACCTTTCCGGTGAACCCGGCCTATGCCTCGCTGAACATTGCCCAGGCCGTGCTGCTGATGTCTTATGAGTGGATGAAATCGGGGCTGGCCGACCCGCACCAGACAGCGTTTGAGAAGGCCGAGGTGGAGCCGGCGGAGAAGGCCGATCTGCACGGGCTTTTTGCCCAGATCGAGGAGGGGCTCGATGCGCGCGGCTATTTCCGTTCCGAGACCAAGAAGATGAAGGCGGTGGACAATCTGCGCGCGGTGCTGACCCGGCCCGGGTTCTCGAGCGATGAAATTGCCGTGTTGCGCGGTCTTTTTGCCTCATTTGACAAGTTTAGTCGGTCCGGACAGCGCAGACCTTCCGAAACCTCGGACAGGGCCGGTGAAACGGGAGACGGGGAATGAGCCAGCAGCCGGTTCTGGTTTTCGACAGCGGCATCGGCGGCCTGAGCGTCTTGCGCGAGGCGCGGGTGATCATGCCGGGGCGGCGCTTTGTCTATGTCGCCGATGATGCCGGTTTTCCCTATGGCGCCTGGGAAGAGGGCGCTCTGTGTGATCGTATCGTCTCGCTGTTTGGCGGTCTGATCGAAAAGCACAATCCAGCGCTGGCGCTGATTGCCTGCAACACCGCCTCGACCATCGTCATGCCGGCCCTGCGTGCGGCTTTTCCGGCGCTGCCGTTTGTGGGCACCGTGCCTGCGATCAAGCCGGCGGCCGAGCGGACCCGCTCGGGCCTTGTCTCGGTGCTGGCGACGCCGGGCACGGTCAAGCGACAATACACCCGCGATCTGATCCGGGATTATGCCGACCGGGTGCATGTGCGGCTGGTGGGTTCCGAGAACCTTGCCGCACTCGCAGAGACCTATATGCGAAAGGGGTTCGTCGACGAGGCGGCGGTGAAGGCAGAGATTGACCCGTGTTTTGTCAGCCAGGACGAGCGGCAGACCGATATCGTGGTGCTGGCGTGCACGCATTTCCCGTTTCTGGTCAACCGCATGCGCAAGATGGCGCCGTGGCCGGTGGATTGGATCGACCCGGCGGAAGCGATTGCGCGGCGGGCGCTGGCGATCGTGGAAACGCTGCCGGGCGGTGACGCGCTGCCTGACGCCCGGGACATGGTGGTGTTCACCTCGGGCAATCCCGACGACAGCGCGCGTCGGCTTATGCATGGTTTCGGGCTGACAGCGGGTTGAAGCTCCTCGCTATGTCTTGCTGCGAAGCGCTTCTGCGGAAATGCCGAACAGTTTGTGAAAATCGAGTTCGCCCCGCGGCGTGATGCTGAGCGTGCGGCTGTCCTTGCCAGGACGTACCCAGTTGCACTCAACGGACCTTTTAAGAAGCGATGCGCCGAGCCGGCCGCCCAGATGCATCCGCCGTTCACTCCAGTCGAGACATGTACGGCACAGCGGCCGCGTGGATTTCGCCACAGGATCGATGTCGAGCCCGATCTGAGAGAAAAATTTTCGGCCCTTGTCGGTAATAAAGCCCGAGCGGTCTTCGACCACAATCAGATCCCGCGATGTCAGCGCATCGGTGATGGCGACTGCCAGCCGTCCGGCCATATGATCGTAACAGGTGCGGGCCTGGCGCATGGCCGCGTCTTTTGGCCCCGTCGTCCGCTGGCGTTTGGGGCCGGCAGAGGCAAGGCCGGACAGGCTTTCAAACGCTTCGGCCACCGAGGTTGAAGCCAGCCGGTGGTAGCGGTGACGGCCCTGTTTTTCGACGGTAACAAGTCCGCCATCAACCAGTTTGGACAAGTGGCCGCTGGCGGTTTGCGCGCTGACGCCGGCGCAGTAGGCGAGTTCGCCTGCGGTCAGGGCCTTGCCGCCCATCAGGGCAGAGAGGATGTTTGCCCGAGCCGGATCGCCAATGAGTGCGGCGATGGCAGAGATGGTGTTGGCGTTTGCCGGGGCTGCGAGAGGGTGTGTGGTCATGCGCCAAGTGTAGCGGCAGACCGGGATGAGGTCATCACTCAATGGTTCGGTCAGCGCCGAAGCATCGCGGTCAGAGGGCGTGCGAAAACGGGGTCATCTTAGCAGGAGGCCATCATGATCAACACATCCACCACCGGCAATATGTCCTTGGACAATCAAACCGGCATCAGCGGCGGGCCGGAAACAGCAAGAACGGGACGCTTTATTGCAAGGTTTTCGAGGCAATGGTGGCGGGCCTATTGCTGCTGGGATGACCGGCTGCGGCAGCGCCGACGGCTTGGCGCGCTTGATGATCATTTGCTGGCCGATATCGGCGTGAACCAGATGCAGGCGCGGCGCGAGGCCAGCCGTTGGTTTTTCATGTGACCCGGAGCAGGACGGGTCGACGAATTCCTGTGTATTTCCGCCCAAGCGGCCTGCAGGCGCTGAATAATCTGATAAACGGTGCTTTGGCGAATTCACCAGAGACTCAAGCCGGGTCACGCGTCAGGTTCACGGAGTAAGGGTACTTTGCAGGTCGGAATTGACATGGGAAGCTTGTCTGGCGGACAGCCGGCCACGCTCGACATTGAAGAACTGCTGGCGACCCGTCTTCTGGTGCAGGGCAATTCCGGCTCCGGCAAGTCGCATTTGCTCAGGCGCCTGCTGGAGCAATCGGCGCAATGGGTGCAGCAGGTCATCATCGACCCCGAGGGCGACTTCGTCACCTTGTCGGACAAGTATGGTCATCTGGTTGTCGAGGGCGAGCGCAGCGAAGGCGAGCTTGCCGGCATTGCCAGCCGGATCAGGCGGCATCGGGTGTCTTGCGTGCTGTCGCTGGAAGGGCTCGATGTCGAGCAGCAGATGCGGGCGGCGGCGGTGTTTTTGAATGCGATGTTCGATGCCGATCACGAGTTCTGGTACCCGGTGCTGGTGGTTGTCGACGAGGCTCAGATGTTTGCGCCCGCAGTTGGCGGCGATGTCTCAGAGGATTCCCGCAAGATGTCGCTCGGTGCCATGACCAACCTGATGTGTCGTGGCCGCAAGCGCGGACTCGCCGGCGTGATCGCCACGCAGCGTTTGGCCAAGCTTGCCAAGAACGTGGCGGCGGAAGCCTCGAATTTTCTCATGGGCCGGACATTTCTCGATATCGACATGGCGCGCGCGGCGGATCTGTTGGGCATGGACCGGCGTCAGGCCGAGATGTTCCGCGATCTGCAACGCGGCAATTTTGTCGGCCTAGGCCCGGCCTTGTCGCGGCGGCCGCTGCCGATCGCCATTGGCGAGGTGGAAACCCAGGCGCGCTCTTCAAGCCCAAAGCTGATGCCGATGCCCGAAACCGTCGCCGATGTGGAAGACCTGATCTTCACCCCGGACCCGGAAGAGCTGAACCGTCAGCTGGCGCCGCGCCGGGCGCGCCCGGCGCCACGGCCAACCACCGATATCCTGGCGGAATTGTCGCGCGCCACGCCGCTCAGCGATCAGCCGATCTCGCGCTCAGGTTGCGAAGGCGCTCAGCCGGCGATGGCGGCGGAAGAACGCGAGGAACGGGTTTCCGCAGTGCTTGGTGAAATCCTGGCCGATCCGGAGTCAGGTTACAGGACGGATTCTGCGCTGTACCAGGATTTCCTGGTGCGACTGAGGATGCGCCGGGTGTCCGGTTCGCCGATGCCGCTGGGCGAATTCCGCCGCCGTGTCGCCATCGCCCGCTCCGGCGTGGATGCCGAGACTGCCGCTAGTGACGCCTGGGCCACGGCACTGAGACTTTCGGCGATGGTGTCTGAGGACCTGCAGGGCGTGTTCCTGATGCTCGCCAATGCGGCCATCCGCGGCGAGCCATGCCCGTCAGACGCCCGCATTGCCAGGGCCTATGGCACCCATTCGGCGCGGCGGGCACGGCGTCTGCTGGGGTATTTCGAAGAGCAGGAACTGATCATCGTTCATGCCGACCATTCGGGAAAACGCATTGTCGGTATTCCCGAGCTGCAGGCGGAAACCGCGCCAGGAGCAGCGGATGCGACAGATGAAGACGAAGGGAATGCCGAAGCTGCCGAGTGAACGGTGAGGCGTTGTCGCCCCGCCATGCAGCCTGATGCGTGCCAAACTACGGTTTCCGCCTCGATCGAGCCACCCTTACCTCAGATGATAGCCCAGGGCGGGACTGCGAGAATGAGGTGAGTGGCCGCCGCGTCGAAGGCGTAAAATGACCAATGCAGAGCATAGGACCAACGAAAGCCGTGCTTCAGGCGCAGGTACAGGTACGGAACGACAAGTCCGAACAGTGATGCGGCAATGGTGAAGCGAGCGACATAGAGCGGCAGAAAGCCGTCGAGCGCCAGCAGTAGATGGAACCCGCCAAACATCAGACCCATGCCGATGGAGATGGTCATCAATCGCAATTTCGACTGCGCGGCGGTGTAGATCATCGACGCCACCAGAACCTGCTGGAACAGGATGTCCGCCGATTTGGGCAGGTAGTACCAGCCGGATGCGAACATGAACTCGGGCGGATCGCTGGGCGCGCGCCACACCGAGACCGGCGGCAGGCTGGGCAGGACAACGGCTACGAAAATGGCAAAGACCAGCATGAGCGGGGCCATAGCAATGGCATGCGCCACAATCTTCCGGCGAACCAGGCTGCCGGCCAGGACCTGGCGGAACCAAAGCACGGCCAGTCCGGTCCAGATCATGTAATAGGCGGCGAATGCAAACGGAGCTTCGTTGTAGCCACTCTCGAGGCCCAGGGCATCAACCAGAGCGTAGTAGCCATAGCTGGAGGCTGACCACAGACCAGCCACGCTGAGCAGGGCAAGTCCCAAACGGACTGCGGGATATTCCGTGCCGTCATTTCGGGTGAAACGAAACCTGCTCAGGCGCATGCTGCTCATGATGGACTTGCTCTTTATGGACGCGGCGGGCGCACTGAGGCGTCGCAGACTGCATCACCATCTTCGAGCGCGCAACCTGCCTGGGCAGTGATGCAACCCAGAATGGCGTTCGAACCTGCGGCTCCTGCGTGATAATGATAGGCCATGCCCTCGGGTTCGTGGCCGTTGCAGCTGTCCAGATCATCGTTCGATGCAGTCAGGTGCGGAAAAATCTGGTAGCCGTCCATGGCAATGCCGATCTGGGGGCCGTGCTTTAATGTTACCGGCCCCAGCGTTGCCGGTGACTGCTCAAGGCAGTCGGTGACAGCATGGTAATGATAGCCGACATGCGGGTTCACATGGCCACCGCAATCGTCAAAGGGGGCAATGGTATGGGCAGCGGTGATCGCGTCCAGCGGCGCAGGACCGTCCAGTCGTATGCCGTTATAGGCCACACCCGATCCGGAAAAATGCGTGGGCTGCGAGCGGCTCGCCGCCTGGGGCTGCATCGGGATCACATAGGTCATGGTCGCGTCTTCCGGCATGTATTCGGGCAGACACTGGACACAGTAATTGTTGTAGGCCGGATCGACGTCCGGGCGCGCGGCCGCCTGACAGGCCTGCAATGATCCGGTAAAGCGAATATCGCCGGTGTCGGGGTCGAAGAGTTGCCACTCCGCGTCACCATAGAGTTCCGCAAGGTTCTTGATGAAAGTGCCGTCAACATCGTGAACTTCGCCATCCTTGAGCCAGATGCCGCCCGCTTCCGCACCGTCGGCAATATTGCCGGGGCACCAGGGCCCGGGCGTGTAGCTTTGCGGATCCGCCCTGACTGTGACCGAGAAACACTTGGTTTTGGCGCCTTCGGAAAGTGTGCAGTCAACGATCTCCGGAGCCTTGACCAGGTCCGCGTTGTGGAAAAAAGCGGCGACTTCCTCAATCGACTTGTCCGGGCTATGGGCAAACGCCGCGGTCGAGAAGGCCACAAGTCCTGCGGCAAGGGAGAGCTTGAGAAGAGGTGCGGTCAATCTCTTCATGGGTACATACCTCGGTCTGAATCAGGGGCAAGCGCGCTTGCAGTCATCATCATATTAGTGTACTAACTATTAGTATGCAACACGATACATTTACCGTGCACTTTTTACTGCATTCGGCGACCCTCGTGGAGGAGAAGTTGCGGCTGCGGCTGGCCGAACTGGGCATATCACACCGACAGGCCCGGATACTTGATGCGCTCGACCGCTTGGGAAAGGCCTCGCAGGCGCAGATTGCGCGTGAGTTTGATTTGACACCTGCCAGCATGAGCACAATGACCGTGCGACTGCTGGAAGCCGGTTTTATCTCACGCGCACGCCACCCCGAGGAAGCTCGGAGCAATGTTGTGCAGTTGTCCGACAAGGGGCGTAGCCTGCTGTCCGAGGTCCGCCATGCCTGGGCGGATACAGACAGCATGATTGCGGCCACGATCGGGCCCGAGAAAGCCGAGCAACTTGCCGAGCTGGCACGTGAGCTGCGTGATGCGCTGGGCGGACATATGCCGGGTCAAGTGCCGGAACCGGCGGATGGAAAAAGTCATCCTGCCGGTACCGGATCGAAGCAAAACAGCTGATCCCTGCCGAACGGAAAGGCCGCGCGTTCAAATGTCCCAGTTCCCGAAATCTGGTGGCGACAGAATGAAACTGAAAACACCGAAATGAGGATATGATCTGCCAGCCAGCCTTGGGATTGCCCCAAACCGCGCTATACTTGTGCAGGAGCCATGATCAGGCCGCCTTGCCGGCCGTCAAACAATCGCCCGACAGGACAAGACAGATGACCAAAGCTCTGACGACCCGCCGTACCTTCCTTGCCGCGACCGGCGCACTCGTTGCGACGGGGGCGACTGGGCTGATCCTGCCTGCGCGCGCGCAAGGCGTTGCACCAACGCAATCGATGCGGGGCGGGGCCAACAATTATCTTCCCGGTGCGCCGATCGTGGAGCGGATCGGCGGTGGCGGGTTCTGGATGACGGGCACCGTGCGTCGTGCCGGGGATGGCGCTCCGCTGAGCGGCCAACGGATTCAGATCTGGGCTCACACGACCGAAGGCAACGAACGTGATCCGTGGAGCCACGGCGCCACACTGACGAACGCAAATGGCGAGTTCCGCCTCGAGATGCCGCAGATCGTACCCACCTTCGGCCAGCCACACGGCCACCTTGCCTATGATGATGATGAGTTCAGAACCGTGTTTCTGAGGCCGGTCATGTCGAGTGCAAGCGATACCAGCCTTTCCGCGGATTTCGTGCTCGAATCGGCCTGAACCGAGTGAGCCACGCGGGGACAACCGGGGCACGCCGAATATCGTTCTGGCTGGCGCTGTTGATTGCGGTGGTCGTGCCGGTCGTGTTTGCGGCAACGAGCCCGCTGCTGGCGTGGCGTGACCCGGTCTATATCGTTGCAGGTTTTGCCGGTGTCGTGGCGATGGTGCTGTTGCTGTTTCAGCCGCTGTTGGCGGCGGGGCAGTTGCCGGGCGTTTCCGGACCACGCGGCCGACGGGTGCATCGCTGGGTTGGCGGTGCGCTGGTGCTGGCCGTGGTGATTCATGTCGGTGGTCTTTGGGTCACCAGCCCGCCGGATGTCATTGACGCCTTGTTGTTCGCTTCGCCGACACCGTTCTCCGCCTGGGGCGTGATCGCCATGTGGGCAGTTTTCGCCTCAGCGCTACTGGCCGGACTGCGCCGGCGTCTGCGGCCGCGGCATTGGCGTCGTGCCCACACGCTTCTGGCCGCCGTGATCGTGGTGGGCAGCGTTGTTCATGCGATGCTGATCGAGGGAACGATGGAAACAGTTTCGAAGACCGCGCTGTGCGCGCTGGTCGTGGTCGCAACCGTGATGGCGATCACCAAATTACGGGTCTGGGTGAAGCGCGCGCCCTAAGCCGGTCCGCTTCTTTGACATCAGAACGCAGCTGAATCATGGAAGAGGTGCGGACACTCTTGCGCCCGCAGCAGGATCCTTGGGTCAGGCCCGCTCTTCCCAGACCTTGACCAGTTCGACTATCGTCTCCACCGCCTTGTCCATGTCCTGAACGCTGATCCATTCCAGCGGTGAGTGGTAAGAGTGACCGCCGGTGTAGATGTTGGGGCAGGGCAGGCCGATGAACGACAGGCGCGAGCCGTCGGTGCCGCCGCGGATGGCGTTGGTCACCGGTTCCAGACCGACGCGGCGCACGGCTTCGGTGAGATTGGCCATGATCTCGGGGTGGCGGTCGAGCACTTCCTTCATGTTGCGGTACTGTTCGGTGACGGTGAAGGTCATGCTCGAGCCGGGATAGTCCTTCATGACATCTTCGGCGATGGTCTTGAGCAGGGCTTCCTTTTCCGTGAGACCTTCGTTGACAAAATCACGGATGATGAAGGTGAGACTGGCCGCGTCCATCGAGCCGCTGATGTCGGTGGGATGAATGAAGCCGGTCCGGCCGTCGGTGGTCTCGGGCGCGAGATCCTTGGGCAGCTGGGCGACGATGTCAGCGGCGATCTTGATGGCGTTTTCCATCACGCCCTTTGAGGTGCCCGGGTGCTGGGCGACGCCGGCAATCTCGATCTCAACGCCGTCGGCGGAGAAAGTCTCGTCGTCGATTTCTCCGATGGTACTGCCATCGAGCGTGTAGCCGAACGAAGCCCCGAGTTTTGCGATGTCGACCTTGTCGGCACCGCGGCCGATTTCCTCGTCGGTGGTGAAGAGGATCTTGATGGTGCCGTGCTTTATATCCGGATTGGCGATCAGCCTGGCTACGGCGGTCATGATTTCTGCGATACCGGCCTTGTCGTCGGCGCCGAGCAGGGTGGTGCCGTCGGTGGTGAGGATGTCGTGGCCGATCTGGTTTTTGAGTTCAGGATGCTCGGAGACCCTGATCACGCGGCTGGTGTCGCCGGTCAGCTGGATGTCGCCGCCCTGATAGTTGCGCACGACATTGGGCTTGACGTTGGTGCCGGTGAAATCGGGTGCCGTGTCCATGTGCGAGCAGAAGCAGATGACCGGGACGTCCTTGTCCGTGTTGGCGGCAAGCGTCGCATAGATGTTGCCGTGCTCGTCCATGTGGGCGTCTGAGAGCCCGAGCGTCAGCAATTCGGCGACCAGCACGCGACCCAGATCCTTCTGCTTTTCGGTGGAGGGTTGGGACATCGATTCGGGATCGGATTGGGTGTCGATGACGACGTAGCGGAGCAGGCGGTCGAGAACGGTGTCGGTCATTGCGAGGGAGATCCTTCTGGCGGTCTGGGCTAGCTATAGCTCTCCGTGCGATGTACGGAAACATGAAAGCTGAGCTTTGGCGCGATTGCGGTGACCCGCATCCAGATTCCTGAGGGTGTTGACATGTATGACTGGATTAAAGCGCTGCATGTGGTTTGCGTGTTGCTGTTTGCGGGCGGGCTGGTGTCTCTGCTCGTTGCCAGCATGGCGCTTGGCAAGCGAGATCCCGCGGCAGAGGATCAAAGCAGCAAGCTGAGAGCCACGGTGCGCAAATGGGACATGTGGGTTTCGCAGCCCGCACTTGGCGGTGTCTGGGTGTTCGGGGTGTGGGCGGCATTCAGCGGCGGCTGGTTTACCGAGCCGTGGCTGCAGATCAAGCTGGTGTTCGTGCTTGTCCTGTCCGCATTGCACGGCAATCTGGCCGGCAGACTGAGGCGGCTGGATCTGGCTGCGACACAAGCCAGAAGTGTTGTGCCGTCGCCGATGGTGATTGCAACCATCCTTGTTTCCTTTGCCGTCATTGCTGTTATGGCGGTGGTGAAGCCATTTTGAGGGCTGTCATGCCTGCCAGCGTTGACACCTTGAATGGGATGCTCTAGAGACCCGTCCAGCGCGAGGGTTCATGCCCTCGCGTTTTCTTACGTGTCCCGTGGGCGGTTTATCACAATGCGTGCGTGAACCGTTCTGTCAGGTCTCAAAACAGGGGCCAGAGGAGGGCGCGTTTCCTTTATCCGGTTCGCTTCGAGCCGGATCAACCTTTTGAAAGGAAATGCGATGAGCAAGCGCGAATCGTCCAAGTACAAACTCGATCGCCGTATGGGCGAAAACATCTGGGGCCGCCCGAAGTCCCCGGTCAACCGTCGCGAATATGGCCCAGGCCAGCACGGTCAGCGCCGCAAGAGCAAGCTTTCCGACTTCGGTGTGCAGCTGCGCGCCAAGCAGAAGCTCAAGGGCTACTACGGCGACATTTCGGAAAAGCAGTTCCGCAAGATTTACGACGAAGCCAACCGGATGAAGGGCGATACGCCTGAAAACCTGATCGGCCTGCTCGAGCAGCGTCTCGACGCCGTCGTCTACCGCGCCAAGTTCGTTGCGACGATCTTTGCTGCACGTCAGTTCGTCAACCACGGCCACGTCACCGTCAACGGCAAGCGCGTCAACATCGGTTCTTACCGTTGCAAGCCGGGCGATGTTGTTGCGGTCAAGGAAAAGTCCAAGCAGCTCGCTTTCGTCATGGAAGCAACGCAGCTGGCCGAGCGCGACGTTCCTGAATATGTCGAAGCCGACCATCACAAGATGGCTGCAACCTTCGTGCGCGTTCCGACCCTGGCCGACGTTCCTTATGCTGTCGTTATGGAACCGAACCTGGTCGTCGAATTCTATTCACGCTGATCCTTTTTCGGGTCACGTCAGATCAAGGCCGCTCTTCGGGGCGGCCTTTTTGTATGTAAAGTTTTAAATGATCATACCCGGAGATCGCCATGACTGATCTGCAACAGGTTCTTGACGAGATTGCCGCGGAAGCGGCCGATACCGAGGACCGGGGCGTGGCGGCGCAATACATTCCGGAACTCGCCAAAGTCGATGCGCGGCAATTCGGCATTGCAGTGACCTTGCCGGACGGGCGGGTGCTTTCGGCGGGGGATGCCGCGACCGGGTTTTCGATCCAGAGCGTGTCGAAAGTGTTCACCCTGGCTCTGGCCCTGGGCAAGCTCGGCGATTCGGTGTGGAGCAGCGTCGGGCGCGAACCGTCGGGCAACCCGTTCAATTCGATTGTTCAGCTGGAGCAGGAAAAGGGCCGGCCGCGCAATCCGTTCATCAATGCCGGCGCCATCGCTGTGGTCGACCTGATCATGGCCGGGCATCAGCCGAAGGAAGCTATCGGCGAGGTGATCCAGTTCATCCGCCATCTGGCCGACGATGATTCGATCCTGATTGACGAACATGTTGCGCGGTCTGAGACAGCCCATGGCGACCGCAACGCGTCGCTGGCGCATTTCATGCGGTCGTTTGGCAATATCGATCATCCGGTTGACCATGTTCTGGGCGTCTATTTTCACCAGTGCGCGCTGGTGATGAATTGCCAGCAATTGTCCCGTGCGGGTCTGTTTCTGGCAAATCAGGGCCGCGATCCGGTGACCGGTGCGCAAGTGGTCTCGGAGCAGCGGGCGCGACGCATCAACGCGATCATGATCACATGTGGTCATTATGATGGGTCAGGCGAATTTGCCTTCCGCGTCGGTCTGCCGGGCAAGAGCGGTGTCGGTGGCGGTATCCTGGCCATCGCGCCCGGCAAGGCGTCCATCGCGGTCTGGTCGCCTGGCCTCGACAAGGTTGGCAATTCCAAACTCGGGACAGAAGCGCTGGAACAATTGGCCCGGCGAATGGAATGGTCGGTGTTCGGGGCTTGACTGTTTAGGGCAAAGCCATCATCCCCGAAGCCATGAGTGATGTGATCGAGACTGTAGATACGGCAGAACCTGCGCCGGAAGCGGGGCCGTCGCTCTATGCGGGTGCGCCATCAAGCGTGTCGTTCAACAAGCTGCGCAAGCGGCTGATCCGCAACGTGCGCCAGGCAATCGACGATTTTTCGATGATCCCGGAGGCGGAACAGGGCGGAAAGCGGCCGCGCTGGCTGGTGGCGCTTTCTGGCGGCAAGGATTCCTACGGTCTGCTGGCGCTGTTGATGGATCTGAAGTGGCGCGGCATGTTGCCGGTGGACCTGATTGCCTGCAATCTAGATCAGGGCCAGCCGAATTTCCCCAAGCATATTTTGCCCGATTACCTCACCGCGCACGGCGTGCCACACCGGATCGAGTATCGTGACACCTATTCGGTGGTGACCTCGAAAGTGCCGGAAGGTGCCACCTATTGCGCGCTGTGCTCGCGGCTTCGGCGCGGTAATCTCTACCGGATTGCGCGGGAAGAGGGCTGCTATGCGCTGGTGCTCGGCCATCACCGGGACGACATTTTGGAGACGTTCTTTCTCAATTTCTTCCATGGCGGGCGGCTCGAAGCGATGCCGCCGAAACTGCTCAATGATGATGGTGATGTGCTGCTGCTCCGGCCGATGGCCTATTGCGCCGAAGAGGATCTCACGCGCTTTGCAGAAGCGATGGCGTTTCCGATCATCCCTTGTGATCTGTGTGGCTCGCAGGACGGGCTGCAGCGGAACGCGATGAAAGCGATGATCGGCGATATCGAGCGGCGGATGCCGGGCCGCAAGGATTCGATGATCCGGGCACTGGCCAATACACGGCCGTCACATTTGCTTGATAGATCGTTGTTTGATTTCGCATCACTTGCGGTAGGGACAGGAAAGGCAGAGACATGACCACTCTCACCTCGGCGGATATGGACTGGCTTGCAGCGCTGCTTCTTGACGTGGGAGCTGCCGAGATCATGCCGCGGTTTCGCAATCTGGGCGATGGCGATGTGCAACAGAAGACATCCGCCGCAGACCTCGTCACCGAAGCCGATGTGAATGCCGAACGGGTGATCACGAATGCCTTGCTGGAGCGGTTCCCCACCTCACTGGTCATCGGCGAAGAGGCTGTCGCGGATGATCCGAAGCTGCTTGACGGCTGGAGCCGGACCGACAAGCTTGCCTTCGTGATCGATCCGATCGACGGGACCTTCAACTTTGCCTCGGGCGTGGCGGCCTTCGGTGTGATGTTGGCGGTGGTCAAGGACGGCGAGACCATTGCCGGGATCATTCACGATCCGGTCGGCAAGGACTGGATCATGGCGCAGAAGGGTTGCGGGGCGATCCTGCGGCGGCTCGACGGGCGTGAAAGCGCGCTCAAGGTTGCCGAGCCGGTTGGTGGCGTAAACCGGATGATCGGTTCTGCCTCGTGGCAGTACATGCCAGAGCCCGAGCGCAGCACGATTGCACGCAATCAGGGCCAGTGCCTGGGCAGCGTCGCCTATCGCTGTGCTGCGCAGGAATACCGCCTGTTGTGTGGCGGGCATATTCATTTTGCGCTCTACAACAAGCTGATGCCCTGGGATCATCTGGCCGGTACGCTGATCACCGAGGAAGCCGGCGGCTATGTCCGGCGCTTTGATGGCAGCGTCTATCGCCCGGAGCATGTTGACGGCGGTGTTCTTGCGACAACTGACCCCGATAGCTGGCACATGGTTCGCGAGACACTGTGGCGCGCCTGAGGCGGTTGGAGTTCTAGATCGGATCCTGGGTTCCGACACCGAACAGGCGACCCTTTTCGGCGATCAGGACCATCAGCAGCGATAGTGCCGACACCACCGCGTAACCGGCAGTGAGCGCGAAAATGGTGCCGTCATAGGCCTGACCGATCACCGCGCCGACAATGCCGCCGACGACCGTCTGGGCAAAACCCAGGGTCGAAGAGGCAGTGCCAGCGATGGCCCCGAGTGGCTCCATGGCGATGGAGTTGAAGTTCGAGCCGACAAAGCCGAACAGCGGCATCATCAACACCGAAATCGCGAAAAACAGCCAGAACGGCACCGGCCCCATCAACGTCAGCACGACCAGCAGCAGTGCAAAGCCGAAATAGCCAATCAGTGCGCCGTGGGACAATCTGCGCTGGCCGAAACGTCCGACCAGCCTTGAATTGAGGAACGCCGAGCCTGCCATGATCACGGCGACGGCGGCGAAGGCCACCGGGAAATAGGCGCCGAGCTGATAGATTTCGACATAGATCGGTTGCGCCAGATTGAGGAAGCCGAACAGCGACCCGAAAAAGAAGCTGGTGGCCAGCGCGTAAAACAGCGAGATCCGGTTCGACAGCACCATGGCGAAGGCCTGAGTGATGCTCTTTACCGTCAGAGGCCTGCGGTGTTCCTGTTTGAGGGTTTCGGGCAGACGAAACATGGCCCAGGCGCCGATCAGAAGCGAGACAACGGCCATGAACAGGAAGATCAATCGCCAGTCGCCGGCCAGGACCATCACCTGTCCGATCATCGGCGCGAAGACCGGAACCACCATGAACACCATCATGACCAACGACATGGTTGCGGCCATGCGGCGGCCCGAATGGGTGTCGCGCACAACGGAGATGGCGATCACGCGGGTGGCCGCAGCGCCGACGCCCTGGAGAAAGCGAGAAACCAGAAGAAACTCGAAACTCGGCGCGAGCGCCCCGGCTATGGCGCAGACGGCATAAAGCGCGACGCCGAAAAACAGCGGCGCGCGCCTGCCAAAGCGATCAGAAAGCGGACCGAAGGCCAGCTGCGCCAGGCCAAAGCCGATGATATAGGACAGCAAGACATACTGGATCAGCTTGGCATCGGTGATGCCAAAGCTGTCGGCGATGTTGGGGAACGCGGGCAGCATGATATCAATGGCCACGGCGTTGAGCGCCATCATGGAGGCAATGATGGCGATAAACTGAGTGCGGCCAATACCGCCGACAAGCTCGGCCTGACTAGCTGTGGCAGCCGTGGATCCATTCATACGATTGACTGTCCTATCGGGACCGGACTGCTAAGGCGCGTTCGGTTGATTGCGAAGCTGACCCTGCGAAATGCATCCGATGGAGATGCACCGCGTGGACATGTCTGGTCCTAAGGTCAGAAGGCAGGCCGGTTCTGGCTGCTGCCGTTTTCGTTCTTAAACCCGGCAACAGCATCCGGCAAGCCACGGTCATGAAGAGGCTGCTGAGCGCAATTTCGTTCAAACAGTGCCATATCGTCGCAAAATTCGTGGAAATCCTGCATTTTCATGAGAAAAAGCGCTGCTTGATGATTTTCGGCAGCCGATCCATGCAAAGTTATCGTGCCTGGATCGCTTCACAATTGCGCGAGCGGGTGGTGGCATCGACGTTTCGAGAGGGATCTTGGAGCCAAGTGGGGGAGGGAAATTCGCATGGACAACAACACACCGGTTCGACTTGCGCTGATCGGCCTTGGTATGGCGACCAAGCCACATCTGGATGCGCTGAAAGATCCGTCCTGCCTTGTAGATCTCGCAGGGGTTTACAATCGCAGCCGCGCCAAGGCGGAACTCGTGGCCGAGCGCGATGGGCACAGGGTTTCTGACAGTCTTGAAGAAATCGCCTGTGATCCGGCCGTGGACGGAGTGATTGTGACCACTCCGCCGGATCAGCGGCTTGAAATCGTGGAGATGATGGCGCGGGCCGGCAAACACATCCTGATGGAAAAGCCGGTTGAGCGAACCCTGCCAGCTGCCGAAAACCTGGTGCAAATCTGCGAGCGCCATCAGGTGCATCTGGGGATCGTGCTTCAGCACCGGGTTCGCGCTGGCGCAAAGCGGCTGAAAGCTCTGGTTGATGCCGGTGATCTGGGCGATGTCGCGCTGGTGCGTGTCGAGGTGCCGTGGTGGCGCGATCAGGCCTATTACGACCAGCCCGGACGTGGCACCTACGCGCGTGATGGCGGCGGTGCGCTGATCAGCCAGGCGATCCACGTGCTAGATCTGATGCTGAGCCTGATAGGGCCTGCAGAGATGGTGCAGGCCTTTTCCGCCACGACAATGCTGCACAGTCTGGAAGCGGAGGATTTTGCCACAGCAGGGGTGCGCTTCGCGTCAGGCGCGGTGGGTTCGATCGTGGCGACAACCGCAACCTATCCCGGCGGCACCGAGAGCATTGTTCTTGATGGTACACTTGGTACCGCGACATTGCGCGGTGGGCGGCTGGAGGTGGTCTGGCGGGACGGACGCACCGAGCAAGTCGAGGAACCGGCGGCCACCGGCGGTGGGGCTGATCCGATGGCGTTTCCTTGCGACTGGCACAAGGCATTGATCGCTGATTTTGCGACGGCGCTCCGTGAGCAACGCGCCCCACTGGTCACCGGCCGTGAGGCGTTGAAAGTGCACGCGCTAATAGATGCCATGACCAGATCGGCAAGGGCCGGAACTGCATTAGAGGTTGCGCAAATTCTGCGCCGCTAAATCGAGGCTTGCGTATGGGCGCGGTGTTAGCGGCTTTTGTAAACCAGCGGAAAGTCTGCCGGATCTGTCTCGACACCATCACAGACAGTTTTTTCGCGGAATTCGAGCAGCTTGAACTCCACGGTTTCCCCTTCGGCAAGGCTGAGCTGGAATCTGTCGAACGAACCGCAATCGCCGCCGCTGTCGAGCGAGTAGGAGGTTACGGTGCCTGATGTCGGGTCGACCGCGGCGTTCATGACACCTGCATAATCAGCGAGGTTCATGCCTGGCGGCGCGGGAAACAGCAGCACGGTGGCGTGGTCGGGATGATGGGTCCAGCTGACGGCAAAAACGCTTGAGCCGTGGGTGGCATAGAGGTTGCACGGAACCTGCCACAGCGTCATCTCGTCGGAATTAGTGTAAGCGGTGGAATAGCCGGCGGTCATCTCCGGTTCGCATTCGGCAGCATCTGTTGCGATGGCGCGCAAGACCGGCGCCGGAACGTCGCCGAGGCTGTCAAACCCGACCGGCGCGCCAAGCCTGATGGCGTCGTCGGTTCCGGTCGCAAAGCCGGTTTCATCAACCATCGTACCCGGGCAGCCGTTCAGTCCCTTGACCCTGATGGCAAATGGGAACTTGTCATTTTGCACGAAGGTGAGGCGCGCATCGGCTATCTCGATCCCCTGATCTGTTCGAGCCTGTTCGAAGATTTCCATCATCACAGTCAGGTCGTCGCCGCCATTCCGGTAGAGACGGAACGGCTCCAGCATGCCGGTATCGGCGGAGCCGATGTTGCGTTGGGATACCTCGATGATCTCGTCACCAATCTTGACCCAGGCAGGCAAGGCCTCACCATCAGGGATCGGGGCGAAGAAAACATAAGCATAGCGATCCTCGGACGGATTGCGGTTTCCCTGCCAGAGGCCGAATCGGCAGCCGTCCCAGCCCTGGATGACGTTCTCACCGAAGAGCTTGAGATCAATCTCATCGGCGTCATCAGCTGCGGCGTGAAACGGCAGAAGCGCGGCGACAAGAGCCAGCAAGCCGCAAAGGGTTTTAAGGGGCATGGTGGTTGTCTTTCCTACTGATTGGCCTCTTCGCGGGCGGCCCGGACCGGATCAATGACCCGCCAGCCGAAATTGAGGAATGGCTGGGCGGCTTCAGCGAGCTCGGTCAGGTCTTCGAGCAGGGCGGTGCCTTGCAGCCTTTCCTCCGGGAACCGGCGCGACAGGGTCAGGTGTCTGAGCCGCAGCAGTTCCAGTATGTCCGGGTCGGTAATGGTCTCAAACCCCCGCGGGGTGCGCTTGAGGCTGTTTTCGTGATCAAAGGCGAAGCCGAGATCGAGCAGTGGTTTGAGAGCTGCGTCGAACTGGTCCTTGCGTGCGACGATCGCTTCGCGAAAGGCACGCAGCTCATCGGATTCCATCGAATAAAAGCCGACGGAGAGAAAGCAATCATCCGGTGAGACGTGGAAATAGAGAAGCCCCTGGTCTTTCTTGGTACCCGATCGAGTGATCACCGCGCTGACATGGGTGTTGTAGGGATGCTTTGCCTTGGCGAAACGCACGTCGCGGTTGATGCGGAAGGTCGAGGTCTTGCGATTGCAGGTGAGCGGGATTTTCTTCTCGGCCAGGCGTGCGGCAAGATCGTCGATCAGTTGTCCGCGCGGTTCGTTGAGGTGCTCTTCGAACATGGGCTTGTTGTCGTGAAACCATTCGCGGTTCTGGTGAAACCCGAGCGCCTTGAGGAAGGGCAGGGCTTTTCCGCCGAAGCCTGTATAATTTTTTTCGCTCATTGTAACTCGCCTTCGCGGACTCCGGTTTCAGGCCCCGTTGCTCAGATCGGCCGGAATCAGACAATCAGTATAATAGCCTGCCGCAGGCAATGTGACCGGTGCGTTGATCGTGTGCGTGAATATCGGGTTGTTGGATACTAGCTTCGCGGCATCGGCAACCACGGTCTTGGGAACTGTCACGGCGAAAAGATCCAGTGCATCGACTTGCCTGAACAGGTCCGTGGTGGGAGACAGCCGGTAGGTGGTGAGGATGATATCTTCAAATCCCAGGTCTCGCACGGCGCTGTATTCTGACATCGCATAGATCTGTGGCACAAAGCGGTGCTGCATTTCGCCAGCGCGGCCGGCGATCAGCGCAAGTCCTTCAATATTGCCGGTCTTGAAATCGGTGACAATCCGACCCGGGTTGGCATGGATCCAATCCATCAGCGTATCCAGGGTCAGCCGCGTCAATCCGAAATTGGGTGTACTGGCCTCGAAACTGCGGGAGGAAGGTGCGGAATAGAAGGACGCCAGCCACTCGCTCCAGGTGAGGTGGTTCCAGTAGCGGTACTCAGCCTTCCAATCGTGCCCGATTGCGAGTGCACCATCGCTGGTCCAGTTGAAGTCCAGCTCGAACAGTTCGAAGCCGTGGAGCGCTGCCTGATCAAGCGCATCTTTCGAATTCGAATAGTCGCCCTGCTTCAATCCGCCGCCGGCATGGGCGATGAGGGTCACACCTGCAGGGGCTTCGACATAGGTGATGCAATGATTGCGGTCCCGGCTGTCGAGCCGTTCGATCAGCGGTATCGAGATGACGATGCCAAGCCCGGCGACAACAGCGAAGCTGAGCAGCGCCGTCGATCTGGAGACAAGCGATTTCGGCGTTGTCTCATTGTCTGGTCGCGAGGGGCCTGACAACCGGGTCAGTGCCCCGGAGTGTCGGTGTAGCCCGGCAATGCGCCGTTGATGACATAGCGCAGGATGGCGACGACCTGATCCGGCGTCCTGGCGACGGCAAGGGCCGCGGCATCGACTTCCTTGAGTGCGTGGGCGTGTTCGTCCTGATGCAGGATAACCAGCGGCTTGCCGAGTGCTGCGGCGAAGCCCGCGTCAAAAGCAGCGTTCCACTGCTTGTACTTCTCGCCGAAGCGGACCACGACAATATCCGCCTTTTCAATCAGCGTGCGGGTGCGGATGGCGTTGATCTGCGCGCCCTTGTGGTCGTGCCAGAACTTGTTCGGTTCAGCTCCGAGGATGGCGACACCGACGTCGTCGGAGGCTTCGTGATGGGTCACAGGCGCGTTGAACCTGACCGGCAGACCGGCCTGTGTTGCTCCGGCCTCGATCTGTTCGCGCCAATCGGTATGGATTTCGCCCGAGAGATAGATGGTCCAGGTCATGCTCGCGTCTCCAGTCGTCTTGGTCTTTTCAGGTGTAAGATAGCCACGTGTTGCAGGTTTCTGAAACGAAAAGAGGCGGAAAATCCGCCTCTTGCCGTGTCATTGATGAGGAAGGGTCAGGCAGCTTTGACCGGCACGCCAGCGTCAGTCATGTGCTGCTGCAGTTCGCTCGACTGGAACATCTCGCGGATGATGTCGCAACCGCCGATGAACTCGCCCTTGACGTAGAGCTGCGGGATGGTCGGCCAGTTGGAATATTCCTTGATGCCGTTGCGCAGGGAATCATCCGCGAGCACGTTGACGCCCTTGTAGGGAACGCCGAGGTAATCGAGGATCTGGACAACCTGGCCCGAGAAACCACATTGCGGGAATTGCGGGGTGCCCTTCATGAACAGCACCACGTCGTTGTGCTTTACTTCGTTGTCGATGAAATCATTGATGCCGGACATCGTTGGATCCTTTCAGAGCGTGTGGCCACGATATTTGTTATCCCTCAGATAACGTGCCGGGCATGACAAGACAAGAAGGCGCGCTCTATAAGTGATCGGATGAGGATGCATCGCGCCGGTTATTTTATCCTGATCCTGCTGGCCGTGGCGGGTGTGTGGGTGGCATGGAGTATGGTAGCGCGTCAGCCAGTGGCTGGACCACCCCCAAGGCAGAGCCAGAATGAAGCGGGGAGCATGATGATGGCGAGCAAGCCCGATATCTGTGAGGAGAGGGTGTTTGAGGGCGCGCGTGCGGTGCTTTGCACGGTCGATGCTACACTCCATGACGTCAGTCTGATTTATGGTGGACCCGATGGCGCGGTTCTTGGCAGTGTCTCGAAAGCGGTGACCGCACTTGCGGCGACTGGCCGGGTGCCGGTCCTGGCCATGAATGCCGGCATGTACCACGCAGACATGACGCCGGTGGGGCTCTATGTCGAGAATGGCACGGAAATCTCGCCGCTTAATACGGATGACGGGTTTGGCAATTTCTTTCTCAAGCCAAACGGTGTGTTCTTTGTCCGAGCAGACGGCAGCGCCGGGGTGATGGAGACCGAGACTTACCAAAAGGCGGGTTTGACACCCGCATTTGCCACCCAATCAGGGCCTATGCTGCTGATTGAAGGAGAGGTCCATCCTCGGTTCCTGCCGGATGGAACGTCAAAATATATCCGCAACGGCGTCGGTGTGCGGGCTGATGGCAGGATCGTGCTGGCAATCACCCGCGACAAGGTCAGTCTGGGCTCGTTCGCGCGATTGTTCAGGGATGTTGCCGAGTGTGAGAACGCGCTGTTTTTCGACGGTGCGGTATCAAGCCTCGCCTGGGGCCTGCATATGGAAATCGATGCAGGCGAACCGGCAGGGCCGGTTGTCGCCGTGTTTGAGAAGGCTGTGGACTGAAGCGGCCGGCCCAGCCGGCTTCCGGACGCTCTTACTCCGGTACGCTTGTCTGTAGCGCCAGCGCGTGCAACACGCCGCCCATATTGCCCTCTAGCGCGTTGTAGACCATCTGGTGCTGCTGCACCCGGCTTTTGCCGCGGAAGCTCTCGGAGACGACTTCTGCCGCATAGTGATCGCCGTCGCCGGCAAGGTCGCGGATGGTGACGGTGGCGTCAGGAATCCCGGTCTTGATGAGTTTTTCGATGTCGCCTGCGTTCATTGGCATGGGGGTAGGCTCCTGATTGGGCTATTCGGCAGCAAGGGCTGTGGGGGTGTCCATGAAAGCAGGGAACCATGATTCATGGGTGGTGCGCAACGTGGATACGGGAAGGGACATCAGGCCTTTGATCTGCAGGCTGTCACCGGAAACTGTGCCGAGCTGACGGAACGGAACGCCTGCACCTTCAGCGCTGGCCATGATGTAGTTGGCGAGATCTGCCGGGACGGTGACGACGTAGCGGGCCTGGTCCTCGCCAAACAGCAAGCCATGCGCCGGGCCATTGCAGGAAGAGAGGTCAATCTTCATGCCACAATCAGACGCCATGGCCATTTCAGCCAGGGTGGTGGCGAGCCCGCCGGATGAGATGTCGTGGCAGGATGTGACCTGGGCATTGCGGATTGCCGAGCGGACAAAATCGCCGTTGCGGCGTTCTTCCATCAGGTCCACCGGTGGCGGCGCGCCTTCGGCACGGCCAAGGCAATCGCGCATCCAGGCCGACTGGCCAAGATGGCTGCAATCGCCGCCGATCAGAATGACGGCATCGCCTTCGCTGGCGCCGCCGATGCGGGCCATGTTGGACCAGTCATCGATCAGGCCGACGCCGCCGATGGTGGGTGTCGGCAGGATCGCCTCGCCATTGGTCTCGTTGTAGAGCGAGACATTGCCCGAGACGATGGGGAAATCGAGTGCCGAGCAGGCTTCGCCGATGCC
>Ga0209344_10000599_pt1 | contig 58728 bp, 52 predicted proteins | sample Cruoilmetagenom6_FD_187293 | JGI IMG/M metagenome (GOLD analysis project Ga0209344, IMG submission 187293) | Oil polluted marine microbial communities from Coal Oil Point, Santa Barbara, California, USA - Santa Barbara Oil Seep Sample 6 (SPAdes)... | ecosystem: Environmental > Aquatic > Marine... | reverse complement strand
GGCGCGATCTACGCGATCCGTGAACGATTCGCAGCCGATGAAGAGATCGGACTCGTCGAAGGGAACACAGTCATTGTCGATGCAGAGTCGAATGTGATTCGATGTGATCGCCGCGCAGGTCCAAGTCGATGGTGGGTTGAGCATGGGTATCTCAGATCTCATCAACCCAGTACTTTTTTTCGGCGAGAACTCTACAACGATGCAGGCGGAGTCGATCGTGAACTCCAATGCACAATGGATACCGATTTATGGTACCGGATGATTCCACGGACGAAATGTGTTCGTATGAAACGCTATATCGGAGTGCATCGTGTGCACGACGATGCAAAGGGCGAATCATGGGGTGAAGTCTATCGACAAGAACGAGAGATGCTTGATCAGCGATACCCAAAGTTGCGTAAGCGCCCAATTAAGCATCAAATCGGACGTGTTGCGTACTATACAACACAAGCAATGAACGGGCGAAGCAGCGGCGCACGAATTGATACCGCAGAGTTAGCGGGCAAAAATTTGCGTATGGTGTTTCCGGATGAAACTTCAGCATTGCGGCCGTGAGTTCGTTGCTGATTTAGCGTTGCGATTGCACGACAAACAACATGTGATCTTTGTTTGGTAACCAACCCGGAGGCGGTTGGGTCTCTAGTTTTCTTCGTAGCGGGGGGAATCCAAATCCCTTCAATCGCCAACTCACACCCCAGAGCGTGTTCCGGACAAAGTCGCGGATAATCTGTGATGGTTTCGAACGCATATGGCTGACGCGTTGGTAGTCAATCAGTTTGAGATCATTCTGCTTTGCGAGATGTTCGATTGTTTGTTCACAATAAAACACTTGATGTTCTGGAAGATTGCAGTACCAATATCGTTGAGCTTGAAGGCGCCAACCCCAGGCGCCGTGATCTCCTGTCAATGCCACGAAGATTCCTTTCGGAGCGAGATGTTGCGCCACTTGATTGAAGAATGCATCGGGCTCAAGAAGATGTTCAAGGACATCAATCGCGATGATCACATCGAACTGATGCTCCGGATTCTCTGGATCTAGGTCATCGAGTAATGCACCTAGGATTTTTACACCGCGCTTTGAAGCAGTCTCTGCAGCAGCCTCTCCGGGTTCGAGCCCGAAGCAGTTCCATTGTGGATCTTGCTCAAGCATGTACGCGAGCAGGGCGCCATTTGCGCATCCGATATCAAGGATTCGTTTTCCGTTTGAGTGCTTCGAGATACACGATGCAAGATCATCAAATCGACGCTTGCGAGGAGAGGGATCATGTTCCCAATGATCACCCGACGCTTTTGTATAGCAGTCTATGAGTGAATCCATCGGTATTGATGGAGACTTAAACTCAAGCGCACATTGTGGACAATGGTGCATGGAGTATTCAATATCTCCAAGATCAATAGGTACTCCTGCAACAGTGGCAGGCTGATTGTGCACGATGAGCCCGAGCGTATTTGAATGCGTACTACAAATTGGGCACGAAGTCAGGACGGGATTCATTACCGAGAGTCTCCGATGAGTGAACAGGACGACGAATCGTATTATCGTTCGTACATCTTGTCGATCATGGATTCGAACTTGCCAAGGTTCTGCTTGACTGTATCTTCAGGGCCCCAGAGTTTGATGAGAATTTTCGAAGTTGGTAGTTCGATCACAGCAGCGTGAATCGCATAGAACGGGCTTCCATTCTGGTTTCCTTTTCCTGAAGGATCAAGGTATGTTCCATCGAGCTCAAAGATTGTGACTGAAAAATCACTCACGGTTTTCTTAGTCGTGCGAGTCTTTGATGAGCCTCCAAATGTGTCACTCATCGTCGATTCGAGAGATCGACGAATTTGTGTGAGGCTCGCAGATTCTTTCGTGAAAACGATCGACGCGTTTCCGAGTGGGTTCTGGATGTACATTTCTGCAAATGATCCCTTTGCAGGGACAGCCATTTTCCAATCCTCAGGCATGTCCCATGCATATCCGGCGGCTTGCGCATACTCCTCGTCGAAGGTGGTGTTCGCGAGACCGTTTTCAGGTTCAGTCGAGTTATTTGCGAGATCGACTACATCCTTTGCTTTGTCACGCGCACGGCCGAGGATTGATTTGGATCCTTCTGCAGCAATCCATTCACGCTCTTCATCTTCGTTTGCGTTGTCGTCAAGATCTTCGGACTGTGGTTCGTTAGTCTGAGTTTGTGTCACTGGTTGTGATTTTGAAGTATCGATGCCTTTATCTTCTGCGAGATCATCGAGATAGCTTGTGTCCGCTTCAAACTCTGGAGTCTCAGTTTCTTTTTCAGAGCTGGATCCAGAGCAACCTAGCAATGCAATAGGGAGTGTGATCATGAGCGAGATTGCAGCGGCTGTTCGTGGGTTATTCATAACAAAGTTTAGGGGCAGGACAGTAAGAAAGTGTGAGTTTATAAAAACAGCCAAGGCAAGCGGGCGATCCCTCAATCATCCGCCAAGCCCTGACTGTTTCAATATAGTTTGTCGCAAACTGAACAGTGTTGCAATCAAGAAAATGAAATTCGCTGCACAAAGTTCGATTCTCGCGTTCGAAGCAGGATTATTTCCATATGTCTGCTGTGATTAATTCCACTGAGTTGCCAGACGGGTCACGAACATAAATGGATTTTCCAGGGTCAGTTCGATCCCATTCCAGTTCTTGTTCGATTGGTACGCCGTGAGCAGAGAATCGATCGAGCCAGTTTTGGAAATCATTTTCTTGAATTCGAAATGCGACATGTCCTGGTCCGCGAGCACCGTGAGAAGGGACATCTCGGCCGGGTCGATCAGAAATTGTTGGATTAAAGATCAACAGCACATGGTTCGGGTCAATCCGAAAAAAGACTGCGAGCTCAGACTTTTCCTTGGGCATATCGAATCCAAGCACTTCATGATAAAACCATGCGGCTTCTTCGATGTTGTTTGCATATAAAATCGTCTCTAAGATTGATTCTGGTTTCATGCAAAATCGTAGCAACAATCCGGACCCAAATCTGTCGGGCATAATCAATGTAGTTGAAAGGTGAATAATGGGCAAGTCAAAGAATGAAAACTGGAACCCAAAGTCGTTAACGACGATCGACGATCTTTCTGCTGAGCTCGATAAGATCGAAGCAGCTCAGCATGCAGGTACTCTGAGCACTCATGGGAAGTGGTCAGTAGGGCAAAATCTTGAGCATTGTGCATTGTTTATTGAAGGATCGCTCGATGGATTTGAGATGGGGATCCCTTGGCCGATGCGACTAATTGGCAAGCTGTTCATCAAGCGAATGCTCACTAAACCCGGCGCCCAAATGAAACCTGGGTTTAATGCGCCGACAGAAGGGAATCCTTTGATGCCGAGAGATGAAGTAAGCGTTGATGAAGGGCTCGCAAAGATGAAAGGACTTGTTGGTCGATTGCAGAACGGTGAGCAAATGACGCAAGACAGTCCATTCCTCGGGAAAATGACCCACGAGCTCTGGGTTGCATTACATCTTAACCATTGTCGGATGCACTTTGGATTTTTCGAATACGGCGAGCAAGCTTAATCGAATATATTTCGATCGGACATCAGCATGCACAGAGTGTTATTAGCACATGGTCATGCCGCCATCGACTGCGATGGTTTGACCTGTGAAGTAGCTCGATTCGTCGCTCGTGACATACGCAACTGCAGCAGCGATATCTTCTGGTTTTCCTAGCTCGCGTGTTGAGATCACAGTTTTAATATGCTCTGTTACAGCAGCAGGAAGATCTTTGGTCATGTCAGTTTCGATGAATCCTGGAGCAACACAGTTTGCAGTAATGTTCTTTTTGCCAAGCTCGCGAGCGACGGTCTTGGTGAATCCGGTTAGTCCAGACTTCGCAGCGGCGTAGTTCGATTGACCTGAGTTGCCTACAAGTCCTGAAGTTGAAGCGATGTTGCAGATGCGTCCAAACTTGCCGCGCATCATCGGGCGCGCGGCTGCGCGACACGCGACAAACACGCTCTTGAGATTGGTATTGACGACATCATCCCATTCTTCGTCAGACATCCGAAGGATTAAGTTGTCCTTGGTAATTCCTGCATTGTTCACGAGGATATCAAGACGGCCAAACTCAGATGCTACTCCTTCGATCATCGCAGCGACTGCTTCAAAGTCGGAAATGTCGCAAGTCTGTGCGCTTGCTGATCCTCCGGCGGCTTGGATCTCCGCAGTGAGTTCGTCGAGTGGGCCCTGCGATCGAGACACACACACAACATGGCGTCCATCAGCAGCGAGTCTTGTAGCAATAGCACGTCCGATGCCTCTTGATGCTCCGGTAACGATAGCGACGCGTTTGTCAGTCATAATTCGGCTCTTTCTGTGAGCGATGTTGTTGCTTGTTAAGAAACCGCTGCGGGTTCGATGTGGTTCTGAACTTTGGTGCCTTTGTTGATTCTTCGCATCATGCCACCCAAGGTTTTTCCTGGCGCAAGCTCGTGGAATTGAGCGGTTTCATGATGTTGGACTAGATACTGGCAACACGCAGCCCAGCGGACAGGTGATGTGAGTTGGTCCACGAGTCGTTGTCGAATTTCATCTGCTTCTGTATCGTGAGGCAAAGCAGTCACATTTGACATTACAGTGCAGTTCAACGGATTGATCATCGTCGCTGCGAGTGCTTCTGCAAGCTGATCAGCTGCAGACGCCATCAACGGAGAATGGAATGCGCCAGCAACACTTAATCGTGTCGCGCGCAATCCTAACTCTGAAGCAGCTTCTTGAGCACGATCACATGCAGAAGCAGATCCAGAGATTACGACTTGACCAGGTGCATTGAAGTTTGCAGTAACAAGAATGTCTTCGCCGCGAGCTTTGTCGCAAACTGCATTCGCTTTTTCTTCATCTGCTCCGATGAGTGCGACCATGGAAGAGTCTACTGCTTGAGCTGCTTCTTGCATTGCTTTGCCACGAAGTGCAACAAGCTTGAGTCCATCGACAAAGCTGAAAGCGCCTGCGAGATGGAGTGCGGTGTATTCGCCGAGCGATAAACCTGCGGTCGCAACGATATTGAGTTCTTTCGCAGTTAGATTTTCGCTATCGAGCCAACCTGCGAAGCAAGCGATCGAAGCAGTGTAAATCGCAGGTTGTGAAACATCTGTTCGATTCAGTGTCTCTTCTGGACCTTGGGAACAGAGTGACGACAACGGAGCGCCGAGTGAATCACCCAAGTACTCGTCAGCTTGTTCAAAGATCGCTCGTGCTGCTTCAGAGCTTTCGCACCAGAGCTTGCCCATTGAAACGACTTGTGCCCCTTGTCCTGGGCAGAGAATGATATTGCTCATATTTGATAACCCTCGAGTAAATCAGAGTTGCCAGAGCGACGAACCCCAAGTCAGTCCTGCGCCGAATGCGAGGAACATCACTTTATTGCCCGGTTTGATTTGGCCGCTCTTAGCGAGTTCAGTGAACACGAGTGGGGCGGATGCTGCGACTGTGTTGCCATATCGATCGATGTTGATTAACAGTTTTTCTGATGGGATTCCGAATCGGTCTCTCGCAGAATCAAGGATCCGTGAGTTTGCTTGATGACAAACAAAGTGATCCACATCGTCTGCAGTGAGTCCAGCATCTGCAAGGGTGTCCCCGATGACTTGTTGAAACTTGGAAACTGCAAACTTGAATACTGCTTGTCCGTTCATTTGAACACGATTACACATCTCTACGCGATATTCAGAATCTTCTGGGATATCGAACTCAGAACTTGGTATATAAAGGTGCTTGGATCCTTCGCCGTCGGTGTGCATCCGATGAGCGATCAAACCACGACTCGTATCGTCAGTTCTGCGAAGGATCAACGCGGCGGCTGCATCTCCGAACAGAATCGCAGAAGTGCGTCCTTCTGTTGAGTAGTCCACATAACGAGTGAGAGTGTCAGCGCCGATGACTGCGATTGTTTTGTAAGGGCCTGCTTGGATCATCGCGTTGGCCATCGAGATGGTATAGATGAAACCTGAGCAAGCTCCATTGATGTCGATTGCGGCGATGTTACCTGCGCCGATTTTTCGAGCTACGACACAAGCAACTGATGGGGTCGGCATATCCGGTGTCATCGTTGCGACAAGAATCATGTCCAGATCGTCTTTAGTGATACCCGCGTCTTCAAGTGCTGCGTTGAGCGCTTTGATCGCGAGAGTAGAACTGAGTTCTCCGTTTGCGATGTCTGCTTTGCGTCGCTCTTTGATACCAGTCCGTTTAGTAATCCACTCGTCGGAAGTATCCATTACCTTTTCGAGATCGGCATTGGTCAGTCTGGTTTCAGGGAGTCCACTGCCAGATCCGATGATGTCAACGCCGAAGGAGCCGTTGGGTCGAGTCATGATGCAGGTTCACCTTGTTCGATTTCAGTGAGTTGTCCCAAGCGTTCAACGATCTCGTCGTTCACATGCCCGCGAACATACTCAAGAGTGTTTCTAATAGCGGATTTGATTGTACGCGCTTCTGAGTTACCATGAGCGATCATCATCACGCCGTTGACACCGAGGAGTGGAGCTCCGCCGTACTCGTGGTAGTCGTTCTTTTTATAGATCTGTTTCACGATTGGCTCGAACTGAGCAGCCATTGAAGGATCGTGCTCATAGATCTCTTGAGCAATCGCTTGGAAGATGCTCTTTGCGAATCCTTCAATCATCTTGAGGACGGTATTTCCTACAAATCCGTCAGTGACAATCACATCTGCGGCACCCGCAAAGATATCTCGTCCTTCGATGAATCCGATGTAGTTAATACCAGGTGTTCTTCTCAGAAGATCAGCGGTTCCCTTTGCAAGACCCGAGCCTTTTCCTTCTTCTGAACCAATATTGAGCAATGCAACTCTTGGTGACTCTTCTCCGAGCACTCTGCGTGCGTAGATGTCTGCCATGATCGCGTATTGCCAAAGGTGTGTTGCTCGTGGTTCCGGATTGGCGCCTGCGTCACAAAGAATGACGGGTCCATGGAACGATGGGAATGTCACAGCGATCCCTGGGCGATGTACGCCGCGGAGTCGTTTCATGTGCATCTGTCCTGCAGCGACGCAAGCTCCGGTATTGCCTGCGGAGATGACTGCATCGCATCGGATATCGGCTTTCTTCGAACCAAGCTTCGCCATCTTCACAATGGTTGAATCTTGATACTGTCGAACTGCAACGGTCGGCGATGCACCCATTGGGATCGCTTCAGTAGCATGCTCAATCTCAAGTCGATTATCGTCGATACCCTTTTCAAGAAGAGCAGCTTCGATCTCGTCACGAGGACCGATGAGAACGAGTGAGTCAGTTTCACTCAGATATGGGAGCGCATCGATACATCCATCGAGGATCGCCTTCGGGGAATGATCCCCACCCATGACATCTATGGCGATGCGTATCGACAAAGTCGACCTCCGATGCTTGAATCAGAAAAGACCAAACAGGTATTTATGCGTTCGTGCCGATACCGAGTTTGCGAACCTTGATCCGAAGACCCGGGCGAACATATCCGGATTCAGCGCATGCACGGTGATGAAGCTTTGGCATACCACTCAACGGACAGATTGTTGGGGTCGTACCAGTGATCGCATCGTGTGACCGGCGGCGCTTTGAACGACCTCTGCTTTGGCGTTGTGCTGGAAGCATTGGTGCTCTCCTTGGTTGGTTGATCAATCACTCTGAAAGTGATTCAATCAACACACGTAAAATGCTGTAACTGCTCACAGCGTGGATTCAAGATTCGCTCCGACAACAACGCCGGAGTAGGACGGGAACGATAGCTCCATCACGATCGAGAGTCAATGAACAGATTGCTGGACTCCACGAGCTCGCAAGGCTATATTTGCACTGACAATTTGCCTCCCTAGCTCAATTGGTAGAGCAGCGGACTCTTAATCCGCGTGTTCAGGGTTCAAGTCCCTGGGGGGGTATTTTTTAAGGCATATCCAACCCTCTTACGAGAGTTTATATGCCTTTTTTCATGCCTATAGATGATTTGAACAGACGGAATCATTTACACTCATGGAAGGTTGATGTTCGGTGAAAACGATTCAGGAGCCAAGATATGAACAACGGGCGTGAATATTCGTCGTATCAAAACAAACTCATCAATCGGTATTATGACAATATCGACACGATTGTCCTCACTCGACTCTCCGAGATCTCGACAGACATGATCCTCGCGATGGGTGATCAGAAAAAGCTAGATCGACTCTGGACGCGTGCTCATCAAGCGATAGAAAAAATCACCCCCAAAGATCAATCCATCGAACCAAATGTTCAGCGAATTTTCGATGAGTGTGATATTGAAGCTTTCGGGAAGCTTGTTTCAAAGCTGAGTAAGTGAAAACAGACTCTTACTTTGTTTTTCGTTTTGTGACTTTGGTTGAGTTGCCCTGTATCGCAGCTTGTTTTGCGACGATTTCTTCGTGCTTCTCGATGTACATAACACAAGTTGAAACCACAGTCGCGTGAGACCAAGTCAGTGGAGATACAGACATTGGTGCTCCAGAATATGGATCGAACTGCTCTGCGAGAACGCCTGAAGTCAGCGTGTGGCCAACAGTCCATTCGAGAAATGGCATCGCAAGCTTGAGCTCTTCAAGCGTTTCCGATTGAGCGATCTGATATTGAGCTTGCCAAAGCGTGCAAATCACCCAAGGGTTTCCTGGAACATCATCAGTTTTCTCGGATTCGACTTGGTGGTAATAATCGCGTTCGTAACGAGCGCAGCCACCGACATCGGTTTTTACCCAGAGTCGATCGAAGAGTGATTTCATCTCGGCCTTAACCAACGGGTCTTTCGCATCGAATGCGCCAAATGCAAACAGCGCGTAGTTGGCGCTGTCTCTCGTCATGTCTAGTCGATATGTTCCATCTTCGAGAGGGATTGCCATCCGTGCGAACTGTTGGCGTTCTTCGTGCCACATGTGACGGCGGAGCGCACCCTTCATACGTTCAGCGCCTTCACGGAAGGAAGCTGCTCGATCCATTTCTCCGAAATCGTGTGCGAACGCAGCAGCAGCATTGAGTGCGCCAATAGTCGCGGCCACTGTAAATGTGTGAATGCCTCGTCGCTCTTCCCAAAGATCCCATGATTGCAATGGTAATCCATTATGATCCCGATGTTCGAGCATCCAGTTTGCAGGCCTCACAACGAGACTGAGATACAAGGGTTTAATGAACTCGACATCGCGGAACGCTTCAAAGTGTTCACGCAGCGCCCAAAGAGTCAGTGCGGTTTCATCTTGCTGGATCGGTAAAATTGGTTGCCCGTCGATCATCCACGGATGCCATGAACTTGCAAGGTTGCCTTCAGGAGTGTACTTGTGCAAGAAGTAAGGCTTATCTCCAATGCAATCGTGTGCGAATCGGAAGAAGTTTCGACTCAGCTCACTCTGTCCAGCAAGGATCAATGAGTGTGCGACGAGTGCACCATCACGCATCCAGCAGTAGGAATAGTGATCTCCAGCGAAGTGGGTAATGTCCGAGTCATTCGCGGCGATAATCGCACCGCCGTTGTCAATCTGTGTGCGCAGAATGAGTTGACTACGGAAGTATAAATCTTGCACAGGTTCTGGGAGTAGATTTGTATTGATTGGTTCCTTGCGTGACCAAAGCTTCCAATACGCTTCAGTACGAGCGATTAATCGTTCAGGGCCAATTTCCCCGATGCGCTGATTGATATGCTTTGCGTCTTCGTAAGTTTCAGTACAGACAATCCACATTGTGGTTTCTTGCGTTGCATTGGGTTTGATCTGAAGGTTTACGCCGACTGTTGCATCGACTGAACCTTGTGAAATCGCATTTCGACCAAGCTGTCCATCTTCTGCATCGCGCCAAGTACCTTCTGCGCCGCCGACACGCTTCGCGCCGATTGCCCAGTGATCTACGCCGACTTTCGTGTCATTGCATGTATTGATCAGGAAATACGCGTCATCTTTGTACATGATGACTGCACGAGTAGTGGGGTCGTAATTTGCAGTATCTCCAACCGGCGAGCCGTTGATTGAAAAATCACAGTGGAAGAAAATACGAACATCGCGAGTCTTACCGAGCAAATCTCGCACAGCAAGCTTTCGGAAATATACAGGTTTGTGCAGATCGACAATGTCGTTTGAGATGATCTCGATCCCGAGCTCTTTGTGTGTCAAGGTCACTTCAGTCGTAAGTGAATCAGGTTTGTATTGTAAACGACGATTCCAGCCTTCGTCTTCGATCCACGCCATCTGGCCGTCGATCCAGACTCCGAATCGCTGAACATGCCCATTCGTATGGTTGTGTCGTCCAACCATGGGTGAATAGAGATCACGGATTCGATAGAGATCATCGAATGTGATGAGAAGGCTACCGTTTCCAACAGGGATATCTCTAGGCATAGCTGGGTGTTTCCTCAGATTTGAGCATGGCGATGGTATCTGAATGATCTATCGGCTGCATTCGAACCCCAAGTTGCTCGTAATCTCGCAACTATGGGCGTTTTGCGTATTCTGTCAGTCGAAATTAGCACCTGATCAGCCGAATCGACCTGATCTTCGTTGTGAGTGTGTAAAATTTGATGTATGATTGTTTGGGTATCGAATGGGTATTGACCGATTGGATATCTTTCTTCCTATATCTTTGTGTGTGAGCGGTGTCCAATTCTGATGAACACAAATGCTTGCGATCATTGATTAATCAATAATGAATAAGCGGAACTAGAGGCTCTCTCTGAGTCACTACCAGCTTTAAGGGTCTTTTAGAATGCAAAATCATCGCAATAATCAACAGATCTTGGGCTTCACGCTCATTGAACTTCTCGTCGTTATCGCGATTATTGGACTATTACTCGGGCTTTTGCTCCCCGCACTAGGGAGCGCCCGAGCTTCAGCTCGACTTGTCCAGAGTCAGGTAAACCTCCGCTCGATGGCTCAAATCCATGAAACCTACGCCGGCGATTATCGCGAGAGCATGATCAATCCATTCGATGTCCAGAAATTCCTCGATAGCAGAGGCAACGGTCCTGGATTCGGAGGCTGGGGCACCTCAAAGAAAATCGGTTCTTCATCAGTCGCAGAATGGTCAGAAGGCTCCGGAAACACGAAGCAGTGGTATTCTGAAATGTATGCGTTCCATTGGTATTCCGTCATCGGCGGATGGATCAGCCAGGGTGACTATGCCTCCGAAGTCCAGTTTGCTCCAGCAGATCGAGTGCTGATCACTCGCAACGAACGACTTCAAGAAGATCCTCCATTCCCGAACTGGTCGCTCGAAACTGGGTTCTGGGACGGATCGTATATTTTGTCACCTACGATTTGGTTTTCTCCAGAACGTTATCGTGAAGACGGCCGCCCGGATGCGATTCGCAATAACCCGATCGGATCGAAAGTAAAACGAAACAAGCTGTCCGGTGTGACATATCCCTCACAGAAAGTCCTGATCTGGGAACGATTCGACTGGTCAAAGAAAGAACGAATCGCAAGTTTTCGAGATCCAAACTTCGGCGGCGATCCATTCATCTTCGGCAAAGAGCAAACATACCCGCAATGGAATAATCCAGATGCGGAACCCTCTGTCGCAACAGCAGACGGCAGTGTTTCAAGGGTGAAAATCAGTAAGATCTTCAGTCAAATGGAAAGCGATAACACAAGAACTTCAAGATCATTTACTCCGACAGATTTCTGGGATCCAAAGTACTCAGCTCTCGAAGATTATGTGATGCATGAAGACAACTTTGAGATCGGTGATCCCAACTCAGGTATGGGTAAATATCCTGCGTTCTTCTGGGCAACTCGTGACGGAATCCGAGGCCGAGACTTCACTCGATAAGCTTTAAGTAGATTCTATGTTCGAGAGATCATCATCGTATTTCATTCGAATCTATAGATAATTGAACCGAATCAGATCTGACCATCGAGCAGCGCTGCTGCAAGGTCTTCTGCGCTTGTTCCCATTCCAGCATCCGCATTTCCTGGCCCCATCGCGTTGATCCGATCCTTCGGGTCTCCGATGTAGTTGAGTTGGATTCCGAAGTTCTCTCCGAGCTTGACAGCTGATCCTTGGCCGACAGCAGTGTTGTTGACACGAACTTCCAGATCTTCCTCAGCTTCTTTGCCTAGTTCGACAATTGAGCCTGGGACCCAGTTCCGAATCTCGCTCATCATCACTGCTCGTTCTCCGAGAACAACTACCAAAGGCACTTCTAGCTTGTTGATTGAGTGGATATCTTGATTCATGCGGACTCCATCGGCAGTATCTGCGCTCAAGTTCAGGCGCAGAGAACGAAACGAACTGTGATATTGATATCGCAATCGCTGTGCCAAGACTTAGATGGAGTGTTTGCTCACGATGAGCACGAATTCAGCTCAATCGAGATGTCAGATCAAATAGGTAACTTAGCCTTCATACTTCGAACAAATCAGCGAGACATTGTGTCCGCCGAACCCGAAGGTATTGTTCATCACATGCTTCACAGGCATCTCACGAGCTGTATTAGCAACAATGTCGATCTTGTCGAATCCTTCATCGAGGTTTTCGAGATTGATCGTCGGCGGGACCAGATTCTCATGAATCGCTCCAATACATGCGATGAGTTCAACTGCACCCGATGCTCCAAGACAGTGTCCGTGCATGGATTTGGTTGAGTTCATGACGAGCCCGTTTCCAGGTTTCGAGTGTTCGCCGAAGACGGTTTGAACAGCAACAACTTCAGCTTTGTCACCTAGTGAAGTTGAAGTTCCGTGTGCATTGATGTATTGAATGTCTGATGGATTGAGTCCAGCGTCTTCGAGTGCCCATCTCATTGAGTTGCATGCGCCGCGGCCTTCTGCATGTGGCGCGGTAATATGTCCAGCGTCACATGAGTTGCCAGTCCCTGTGAGTTCTGCGTAGATAGTTGCTCCGCGAGCTTTCGCGTGCTCTTCGGATTCGAGCACATACATAGCAGCGCCTTCAGAGAGAACGAAGCCATCACGATCGATATCGAATGGTCGAGATGCTTTTGTTGGATCATCGTTGCGTGTTGAGAGCGCTTTCATAGTCATGAATGCACCGATGCACAGCGGAGTGACTGCAGCTTCTGCGCCGCCTGCGATCATCACATCTGTCTTGCCTGAGCGGATGTAGTTCATCGCGTCGCCGATAGCGTGTCCTGATGAGGCGCATGCAGTCGCATGTGCAGTCGCAGGACCTTGCATATTGAACTGGATCGCAACATTGCCTGTGATTGCGTTGACCATCAACTTGGGAACGGTAAACGGATTGATTCTCGATGGTCCTTTGTCACGCATTGTGAGGACTGCAGATTCAATCGCGTAGATTCCGCCGATTCCGGATCCGACAACGACGCCGTGTCGTGTTGGATCACCTGATGTGTGATCCCATCCTGAGTGTGCAACAGCTTCGATCGCTGCGCTCAAACCAAGTTGAGCAGATCGATCGAGTCTGCGAGCTTCTTTTTTATCAATAACTGATGCTGGGTCCCAGTTTTTAACTTGTCCAGCAATCCCGACTGACCAACCTTCGAACTTGTCAAACTCAGGGTTATCGATTGGAGCAATCCCGGATTGGCCTTCACGCATTGCGTGCCAGGTGTCTTGAGCGTTGAGCCCAAGGTCGGTGAGTGCACCATAACCGGTAATAACAACACGGTGATTGGGTCTTTGAGTCATAAGGGTGTACTCGAGCTGGGTCTTGAGTGAGATGAATCAACACAAGAACGCCCCATCAGGATCATCTGATGGGGTGCTCATGTATTTCCTGAGGGATTGATCAGTCGATCCCGTTTGCCTGCTTGATAAACGCGACGGCTTGGCCGACGGTTTGGATTTTCTCAGCTTGATCATCTGGAATCGATGTTTCAAACTCATCCTCGAACTCCATTACGAGTTCTACGGTATCGAGTGAGTCCGCGTTGAGATCTTCAACGAAGCTGGTGTCACTGCTAATCTTGGCTTTATCGGTGCCCATTTGTTCAGCAACAATATCGATCACTTTTGCTTCAATTTCCTGTTCGGTCACAGCGTCGTCTCCGGATAATGAGGGACAGTGTAGCTGAGTTGGGGCATCCCGAACTCCCGAGCTACTTCGTCCCGTTTCAGGCCAAGATTCTAGCCGCAAATACTTGGTTTGCCAAATCGAGCCCTCCTGAGAACATCAAAGAGTCGAATTTGGACTTTGGGACGCTCTCAGGAGTGTTATCGACCGCACTAACCGGTATTTCCCGAATCACAGGTGAAGTCAATTCGCCAGTTCGGCCTCAGACTGGTCTTCGATCTTGATCCAAGCTGTCGGGTAGTCGAAAGAAAAGGGGACCAGCATGGTGCTGGTTTGAACTGCCCGTAGTGGGTCGTGGAGGATAGGTTATGGGAGTGATGCCCAAGGAACCAGAAGCGTTTGCTGAACAAGTGGCCAAGCTCATCGAACAGATGCAGCCCGGATTCCATATTGATCGTGTGAATGCTCAAGAACTGCTCGTCAACGGGCGTCGTCTTGATCTCGAGAACCTATTTAGAATGGTTGCTCACGAACCAGATCGCGGAACAGATATCGTCGAGCATTTCCTCGACCAGCTCTTCGCCGGCGAACAGATGGAAGTGGCAGAAGAGTCCTTTGATCAAGTCAAAGCTCGGATCATGCCGCGCATCCAACCGATCTCGATCTTCGAGCATCTCTCTCAAGAGCTCGTGGCGCATGTGCCTTATGTTAACGACACCGTGATTGTGTTCGTGCTCGACATGCCTCACATGACTGTGAGTATCACAACTGAGCAAGTCATCAAGTGGGGAATCACGATTGATGATCTCGAAGAGATGGCAAGAGAGAATCTAGATCTCTACGCGCCAGAGCTTGAGATGCAAGTCATCGAATCCGCAGAAGGCGGCAAAGCAGTCATTGTTGCTGAGCAAGATGGATACGACGCCGCTCGTCTCTTGATGGGTGACTTGCACATGAAGCTTGCAATCCATCTTGGAGCAGACTTCTATGTCGCAACTCCAGCACGAGACATGTTCATCGCACTGAGCTGTGAACCTGTTGAGTTTGTGGATCGCTTGCGGAAGAGAGTCGCAGAAGATTTTTCACGCTTGCCTTATCCGATTACACAGGATTTGTTCTTGGTGACCCAAGACGGAATCGCAGGAACAACCTGGATGCGAGAAGCTGCTTAGATATTGAATCTACGGATTCACAGATCACAATACATACTATAAAAGCCAGTTGAATGATTCAGCTGGCTTTTTTTATGTGCAGTTTTAATGATCCGTTGGAGGCAAGAACACATAGTTGAGGAACACTTTGTCGATCTGATCTCGAACATCGTCCCACTTGCTTAGCGGAACAAGATTTCTTCGATAGAAGAAGTGGGCGCGATAACCGAGTGCCGCGAGTTGATCGAACATGCGTGACTCAGAAGCAAGCTCGTCGTGACACTCAATCAAGAGCGCAGGACGATCGCGTGTTAAAACACCCATCCCGCCTTCAACGACTTCTGCTTCGTGTCCTTCGACATCGCATTTGATAAATGCGACAGATTCAATCTTGTGCTCAGAGCAATAGTCATCTAGTGTGCTCAAAGGGATCGTGATCGAGTTATCCGCATTGGGGAGATCGAACGAGATCGAAGCACCTCCGAGATGGTTCATCTCACGATTGAGAGTGACTTCTCCTGAAGTCGAGGACAACCCAGTTGGCGCGATTTCGAGTTGACGAAGATGAAACCCAGATTTGATTTTCTCGAGATGTTCAATCATCTCAGGTTGAGGTTCAAACCCAACGACTCGGCCTCCCAAACCTGCTTTTTTACACATCCAGTAGCTATAGATGCCTGTGTTTGCACCGATATCAAGGATTGTCTTTCCTGCGAGATCGAGTGAGAGGAGAAACCGAATCTCATCTCGCTCGGTATTGAGTCGATAGCGCCATGCTCGATGGATCATGTGCGCGTATTCGTATATTCCAAGCTTTGACATGCTAGATGGTATCTGGATGAACACTGAGCGTATAGGATTAGACAAGATGATATTGCTGATCGACAATTACGATTCGTTCACTTGGAACCTTGTCCAGCGTCTTGGGGAGCTCGATCCTTCGCTCGAACCAGGGCGAGATTTGGTAGTTGTGCGTCATGATGCGATTACGCCTCAAGAAGCGGAGCAACTCGACTCAGGTAACGGTCCAACTCATGTCATCATCTCCCCAGGTCCTTGTACCCCCAAAGAAGCGGGGGTTTCGAGCGATATCATCGAACATTTTGCAGGGAAAGTTCCAGTGCTCGGAGTATGTCTCGGACATCAGTGCATGGCGGATCTTCACGAAATGGTTGTCGAACGACATCCAGTGTTGATGCATGGAAAGACATCCAGAATTGTCCACGACGGCAAAGGACTCTTCTCGCAAGTTGATTCTCCATCCACGGTTGCTCGATACCATTCGCTCGTCGTTCGAAGAGATTCTGTACCTACGCTCGACATGGAAACCGATGGATGGGAGGTCTCAGCTTCATGTTTCGATGAAATTGAAGGCCAAGAAGTCGAAGTCGTCATGGGGCTCCGTCGAGTATGGGTCGATCCGTCCAAAGCTCCATTGGAAGGGGTCCAGTTTCACCCTGAGAGCTTCATGACACCTGCGGGGACAATGATGCTCTGGAACTTCCTATCAATGGGAAATGGGAGCAAGCAACTTCCAAAACCAATAGTTGATTGCTCCAAGCTCTGAAATCGGAGCAGATTCAGGGTATTGTTTAGTCATGCTTCATCCTGCACCAACAACGAAAATCGATCCAACTATTGCTCGTGGAACCATCCTTGAGGTGCGACGCGCCTCAGCGACAAAGCCGGCCGTAGTAATTGTGGAGTTTCCAAACAACAGCTATAAGTCTGAGTTCTTGATTAAAGGCGAGCTCGAACCACTCGAAGCATGCGAAGGTAAGCTCGTGATGGGTCGGATCTTTGCTCAAGCAAGACGAATCGATACTCCTCAAGCTGGAGGTCGAAAAATAGATCCATGCTTTGGACCACCTCGTCGAGTCATGGGAACCGTCGTCGCGGTTGATCCGCATGCGGATGTAGTTGTCATGGACGCTGGCGCTCCTGTGATTCTTTCATTGACCGCACCTGGACAGAATGCGTCGCAGTTTAAAAGCGCTGAGTTTATCGCATGTGACATTTTGCCTGGAGCGAGCTTCAAGCTGATCGGCGAATGTGAAAAGAGTAACGCATGATCGTTGTTAATACTGAGATCGTTCCAGGAAGAGAAGTGACGCAGATACTCGGCCTTGTTCAAGGGAATACGGTCCGCGCGAAAAATGTCGGAAGAGACATCGCCGCAGGATTCAAGAACATGGTTGGTGGCGAACTCAAGGGATATACCCAGCTGCTTGTCGAATCACGCAGACAAAGCGTCGAACGCATGATCGCTCAAGGGAACGAACTGGGCGCAGACGCGATCCTTAATGTTCGATTCACGACGAGCGCTGTGACGAACGGGGCAGCAGAGCTGTACGCGTACGGCACCGCAGTTAAACTCAAACCCATGAATGCAGAGTCTGCACCAGCAGCTCCGATTTCGAGTGAGATCGAAGGAGCGTAACGATGGATGGACTCATCGGGATCGCAATCCAGATCGGTATTGCTATTGTGCTCCTTGGGATTGGGTTCGGAGTTGGTGGAGTCACTGAGCGGCGACACTTTAAGAGTCTCAACTCACGCGAGTTTCTCTACAAGGGTTTCCTCGTGACCAATCTGACTAAGCTGCCTTATGCGGATCCGCGATCTCCTGGAACCCTAGTCACGGGTGAATGTGTGATCGCAACAGATTACTTCAAAAGCTTCGTTGCGAAGCTTAAAAAAATCATCGGCGGTGAACTTCGCATCTATCTCTCATTGATGGATCGTTCGCGCAGAGAATCAATTATTCGACTCGTTGAGAATGCACAAGCTCAAGGGTTTGACGCAGTCTGTAATGTTCGCTTTGTCTCCGCAGATGTCGGAGGATCCACATCAAATCGCAAAGGAAGTACGATGGTCGCAATCATCGCTTCTGGAACTGCATACAAGCGTGCAGAGTTGATTGATCATCCAACAGTGGTGTCTTAAGCAATGGGATCGCGCCGAATGAACAAGCTTCGTGGAAGGAATCACTCCATTCATGCGGAACCGACCATGTCCGCAATGCACGGCGAGCTCGACGCGAAGAAAGATCCTACACAATCTAAGGCATATGCCAAAATCGACAATGAGCATCTCGGAGAGTCGTTCTCGGCGGAAGCTGAACGGAGCGTGTTTGATGAGCCTACTTACTCTGAAGAACTTGGAGGAGAAGTTCCTGAGAATGCATTCACGTATGAAAAATTTCTCGCAGAACAACTCGATGCAACTTCAACATTTGAGAGCTGGTTCGCAACTGGGGTTATCGCAGCGTTCTCAGGGATCTTGGCAATCGCAGGCGCGATCTTAGGAGAATCCGCAAACACTGGACTGACAGGTACTGTTCAGTTCATCGCAATCGCAGTGTTCGCGCCAGTGATTGAAGAAGTGATGAAAACCGCGCTGTTACTCTGGGGAGTAGAGCAGAAGCCGTACCTCTTTAAGAATCCTGTACAGCTGCTAATCATCGGAGGAGTCTCAGGGTTTATTTTCGCTGCTGTGGAGAATGTGATTTATCTCACGGTGTATATTGAGCAACCTGATCTGTTCATAATCGTGTGGAGATGGACTGTTTGTGTCGCACTTCATACTTCGACGACGCTGATTGCAAGTATTGGACTCGTCAAGATCTGGCAAAGGGTCATGCGAACAGGTCAGTTTGCGAGAGCGGAAATCGGCGCTCGATACCTCTTTATCGCGATCTTGATCCATGGGTTCTACAACGGCTCAGTTTACCTCTTGGGCGTTGTTGGGGTTTTTTAAGGCGGCCGGATGCTAAACTTTGGGTCTATTACCCCAAATGCCCGATAATATGGGACATTTCCGTCGTGCCAATTCTACTTTGAGGTACGATCCGCGGTGATGAAACCCGCAGGAGTCTCTATGTTTGAATCAACAATCTCTCGTCTATCAATCGCATTGCTTTGCGCGACTGCGATTACACAGTTCAACGCGAACGCGAATGAACCTACGAACCCTCAGTACGCAGAAGAATCCGGACCATCTGATTCCTACAACTCAAATCAGGGTTTTTCGAACGATGATCGCGAAGAGTATGTTGAATCGTGGGTTTATGTCTTTCTTCCAGGTTCAGGAACGTTTACCCTGCGCGAAATCCTCTCCGAAGGGACAGCTGCTGCTGTAGCTTTCGCAGACTACGGCCGATCGCTTGAATCATTTGAGCAGACAAATTTGATGGCTCATTCTCCAAACCAATCAATCGGCGGATTAGTACTGCTTGTCCCGCCTTCTCGCTGCCCGGCAGATTTTGATTTTGACGGGGATGTGGATACAGATGATCTAGTCGCATTCGCTCAAGCATTCGTCGGACAGGATATGACCGCAGATCTCAACGGAGACGGCGTCATCAATCTCGATGATCAGTTCGAGTTCTTCGGTCAAGCATCCGCAGGATGTGCAATCCCGATCGAGTAAACCAGCTGAGTGTGGTTTATGTGATCCGCGGATCCACCCAGCGATAGAGAACATCAACAACTAAGTTGAATACGATGAGCATGGTTGCGAAGACTAGCACGACCCCGATGATTAGGAAGAGGTCTTTGTTTTGCACTGCGTTCACAAAGTGCTCGCCCATACCTGGGACTGTAAAAACACGCTCGATGACGAAAGAGCCAGTCATCGCCATCGCAGTTGCAGGCCCTAAAAAACTCAGTACTGGTAGGAATGCGTTCTTGAGAGCGTGCTTGAGTAGTACTGAATACTCTGCAGCACCCTTCGCTCTCGCGGTTCGGATGTAATCAGCGCTCAGCGAGTCGATCATGCCCATCCGTGTGAGTCGCGCGATATACGCCGCAAACGGAAGTGAGAGCGTGAGTGCAGGAAGCACAATGCTTTTGGGTGTTCCCCATTCTCCGATAGGGAACCAGTCGAGCTTAATTGCAAAGACAAGCAGCATCAACGTTCCAATTACAAACCCTGGGAGTGAGATCCCAACCATCGAAACGGCGAGAGTTGAGAGATCCAAGAAGGAGTTGGGCTTGACAGCGCCGATGACTCCTGCGCCAACTCCGATGAAGAGTGCAATCAGGATTGCTGATGCTCCCAATGTGACAGAGACAGGGAGTGTGTCTCTGATGATTTCATTGACTGTCGCATCGTCATATTTGAGTGAAGGCCCGAAGTCAAAGATCGGTCTAGCAGGAACAGGGATACCGAGTTGATCACTCAGTTCTCGCTCGCGTTTCATCTGTCCAGAGAAAAAGTCCTTCGCGTATTGGTACCCTGTTGCGTTGCTCAGGTACGACACGTAGAACCTCGGGAACGAATCAAGGTTGTATTGCTTGTTCATCTGCTCGATCACTTCAGGTTTAGGTCTTTTTTCAGGGTTCTCGAGAGGATTTCCTGGAACAGCCCATGCGAGCGTCAGTGTGATCGAATAGACAATGAGCAAGATGATTGGAAGAGCAAGGAGTCTGCGAAGAATGATGGTCATCATGGCGAGTTTGCCTCCACGATCGGATCACTCTGATGACGCATCGGTTTGGGCATATTGGGGCCGCGATTGTCGTCGAGCACATCGATCAAGAACGCGTTCTGCTTCGTGCGAGGATGGGTTGAGAGTCCCGTAATTTTGTGTGGATCAAACATATAAATAGTTGCATAATGGAAGATAGGAATCAGCGGCAAGTCCTCTTCAGTAATGATTCTTTCCGCTTCGCTCAAGAGCGAAAGTCGCTTTACTGGATCTAGTTCCGTTGAAGCTTGATCTAGCAGTGAATCAAACTCTTCGCTGTCATATGCTCGATCGTTGTTGCCGTCTGTTGAGTAGTTGATGTCGAGGAAAGTAGTGGGGTCGCCGTAATCTCCGAACCAACCGGCACGAGCAGTCATGTATTGTTTGTTTTTAAGATCGTCACGGAAGATTTTGATTTCGTTCTGTTCGAGTTTGGTTTTAACTCCGAGATGTTTTTGCCAGCTCTTTGCGATTGCTTGAGCGATTAGATCGTGTCCTGAATCTTTGTTGAACGCGAGCGAAACGATGAAATCGTCAGGGAAGTTTGCTTCTTTGAGTAGCTGTTGAGCTTTGTTGATGATCTCATTACGAGCTGCTTGAGAAGCAGCATCCCCGATATTTGGGAGTCCCTTAGGAGAGCTGTATCCCCCGATTGATCCAGGAGGAATAAGTGTCGAAGCAGTCGGTTCTCCGAGCCGTCGAACTTCATCTGCAACGGATCGTTTATCAACACACATCGCAAATGCTCTTCGGACTCGTGCATCTGCAAACGGATTGGGTTGTCCGTCTGGAAGATTTGGTTTGCAGTTGAAGTTGTAGAAGTAGGTTCCGAACGAGGAAACCGCATGTGTATGAGCGCGAGGATCAGGTGGAAGGAGTCGATCGATAGTGAACTGATCGAGCCCTTGGGCGCGATACTGGGCAACTTCATCTGAATGCTCTTCGAGGAACTCAAGTTTTTGAGCAACCATATCTCCTCGATAGGGTGCAGTAACATCTGAGATCCAGTCGAGTGCTCCTGTTTGATACGCGAGCACGCCTGCATTGGGATCGGTAATCGAGGGTATCGAAATCGATTCAATAGCGATCGAATCCTTATCCCAGAAGTGAGTATTTTTTTCAAGACGCATATCTCGTTTCATGCGCCACTCTTCGAGTGTGAATGGGCCATTGGATATGAGCACTTTGGGTTTAGTCCAACCTGGTTTCCGGATCAATCGAGCGGTAACAGGATCAGGGCGCTCGTACTGAGAAACCAGAGGCTCATAAACCGGAGAGAACACAACGAAGGCACACAACTCAAGGTAGTAAGGGACTGGGTGCTTGAGTGAGACTTGAAGCGTGTGCTCGTCGATCGCTTTCATTCCAACGAGTTCATCAAACTTGTCTTGGGTATGTTTCCATAGCTCGTACGCTTGCGCTTGACGATCAGCTGCTGATTCGAAAGATCGATCCGTGAACTCTTCGAGCTGAGTTTGGCGCCAGTCGTAGAACTCTTGAGCGCCTTGGATATTGAGGAACATGTTCACATAGTCGGAAACCAGGTCAGGTAGCATCGCTCTTCGCCATGAATAGCGGAAGTCTTCGCTTGTAACCGGTTCGCCGTTCGACCAGAGTGCATCCTCGCGGAGATGGAAGGTATAGGTAATGCCGTCGTCAGAGAGCTCCCAAGTCTCTGCAACCCCTGGGATGATCGCAAAGTCGTCGGAGAGAACATCGTTTTGTACAAGCCCTTGGTAGAGCAAACGAGCGGTTCGTAGATCGTGCATCCAACTCATACGCTGTGGATCGAGGGTATTGACCTCTGACGAGTTGATAAAGACAAGATCCGCCGGAGGCTGAGGGCGATCTGAGATCACCGAAAACCCAACGAGGAAGATCAGAAGAACAATTGGTACCAACATCCGCAGCATATGTACACCATACCGTGAGCGGGTTCGGAAGTGTTCAACAGAGTCTTAGAATATGTTGCTTTTAGAATGAAATGGATCGATCGATTTGCTCAACGCAAGAAGCGTTCGTCAGCGAAATCAAACTCAGTGACTACAAATGACCCAGGGCCGAGGAAAAGTGATGCAGCATTTCGGAATGCTTTGTCATCACCCGATTCGAGCTGATCAGCGAAGTTCGTCTGGCGGATGTTTCCATTCGCAGCATTACTCAGCTCTGCATGCTTCTGGAGTGCGAAGTAGAGCAGAGTTTCTCCTGCTCTTGTTGCGCGGATTGTGAGATCACGCTCAGAAGTTGGTTCGATCGTTTTTCCCAGAACTCGACGAAGCGAGATTGAGATTACATCGCCACCGAGCCCGACAGCGGCCTTAACCGCTTCAGGGGTAGTCTGTGAGCTAATATCTGAGATCGAAGCAGTCGATGCCGCAGAAGCATCGATTGAAAGACTTAACTCGAATGATGGGTCGTCTGAAATGCTCAATGAGCGAAGACGAGGACCAACAATGTCAGAGAGTGCGACAATCGCAAGCGAGCGAGCATCACCCATATCACTCGATGGAAGTGATGCGGCGATGCTTAACGCACGAATAGAAGCACGGATAAGCTCAGGCTCAGCAGCGCTATCGATGCCACGAGTACGGATCGCGTTGATAACTCCGATCGCATCGTTAGGAGTCATCGCTGGACCGTGGCGCTTTGTAGTGCTGAAGAGTTGTCCAGCTCGTGATGTTGCAAAGATGAGTACTCCAAGATCATCAGAGTCCAATCCTGATTTAATGCGTGTTGCTGCAGTTGGAGTTCCAAGATCTCCAGCAATACGAAGCGATGAGAGGCTTGATCCAATCGAATCATCCGCATCAAGCGAGTTCATCAAAGGCGAAATCGCAGTCGCGTACGCTTGACGGAATGCAACGGATACCCCTCGTTCTTGGAGAGGTTTGGTTAACGCTTCAAGCGCCTTGCGTGTATCAGCCGGATTGTCACCCTTGGCGCGAGCAGTCCAAGCTTCGATGAAGGATTCGATCTGTGTACGCTGTGCGCCATTGATCGAGATCGCTTCAACGGTGGATCGTGGTAGATCGCTTCCGCTCTGTGCGAAGACTGTTGGCGTGAGCAAGCTCAAAGCGCCAATACAGATGATGGATTTGCTGAAGTTGATTACTTTGGAGAGCTGGAATCGAATCACAGGTAGTTCCCTTTGATGCGGTCTATGAAAATTTGGAATCTGACGATCGGTTCTTCGATCAGCCTTCTGTTCGTAGAGAGTTTATCGCCTGTTTTGTGTTTCGTCAGGTTTTTTCTCGATCTGATCCATATCGAGCTTAATAGACCTCTAGGAACATCCGTTTGGTCTTTTTGATCTTCTTAGGGATCATCCGCCGTTCCCAGTGATCGACTTCAGACGCGATTTCTGGATCGATTTCGAGATATTGAGCGAGTTCTTGTGGATCAAGTAGTTTAGCAAGTGTTTGGAACACACCGAGTTCCATTCCTGCGATGCCGCAGATGTAGATCAGGGTTCTTCCAGATTTCAGCATTCCGACGAGCTCGCCGTTGTCGAGAGCGAGTCGGTCTTGCACATACAACTTTGTGTCTTGGTCTGGAGTCGTATGGCGAGAAATTGCAGTGTGGTACGAGAAGTTCTCGTTATTTGCTTCCCAATCGAGCAGGGTATCGTGATAGAGCAGATCCGATTGGTAAGGGGCTCCCATTAGCAATGCGATCTTTGAACTCGTCTTTGCTTTGAGTAAATCTGTGATCATCCCTCGGAATGGAGCAATTCCTGTCCCTGTCGCGATGAATATGTAGTCGTGAAGTTCGGGTTGAGCAGGAAGCAAAAACCGTTTTCCCACAGGACCAGTGAGTGTGATTTCTTCGCCGACATTTAGATTGCAGAGATAGTTCGAACAGACACCTGTAACCAGATCATGTGAATCCCAATGTTCATCGACAAGTCTTTTTACAGTTGTCGTGAGAATGGTGCCATCGCCGGTCTCGCCGCCGGTTGGAGCTGCGATTGAGTAGAGCCTCAGCTTGTGAGGCTTCCCATTCTCAGTAGTCCCAGGAGGGATGACTCCGAATGATTGACCTGCTTGCCAGGAGTTTTCGAGAGCTGTTCCAGAGACATCAATCTCGATGTGTCTTGCGAAACCTGCAGCTTTGCGTGAAGCAGTACAGAGACGCGTTGCGTGAATCTTCCCAACTACTGGTGCATTGGGTTTGACGACGTGTTGATCAACATCGGGAAGGATTGGAATATCTGAAGATTCCACAGCTTGAGTGTTTTCAGGGGTAGTCATGATGCATTAATCTTAGGATTTAGGTGTAAAAAAATCCGCGTATCATGCGGATTCGTGAGTGTTTGTTTAATGACTCGCAAGTGAGAGTAAAAGGATACTTAGTCCTCGTCCTCAGCTGTCTCTTCGTCATCAGATGCTTGTGACTCTTCTTCGTCTTCGTAGTACTCTTCGTCTGATTCGTAGTCGTCTTCGTACTCAGGTTCTGGTTCTACTCCTCCGAGTCGATCGAGACGAACAGCGGTCGCTTCGATTTTTTCACCCTCGTCGCCGCCGATTCGAGCGCCACGAAGAGCGGATGCTGCACTTTGGAATGCTTCATGTGATGCTTCGAGTGCTTCCGTTTCTGATGAACGAGCGGTATCGACCTTTGATGCCCAGTCGCCTTGGATTCCTGCTTCAGCGAGAGCGTTATACAAAATTGCTTCTTCGCCAAATCCGATCGCTTGACGCGAGTAGCACTCAGCGAGGGTTTGTTGCGCAGATGCTTTGGTCAAGGATGCAATCTCTTTGAGTGCAGAGTTTGCATCACGAAGAGCGCTGATCGAAGCTCGAGTAGTCGAGATCGCTTTTTGATTTGCGGATTCGACTTCGTTTGATCGCAACTCTGCGTAATGAGCAACTGCATCATTGATCCGATTGGTCGATTCGTTTGTCGCTTGTTCTGCGTCTCGTGCGTTTTTCTTGCTTGTTACTGATCGTTCATTCAACTCGTTGCGAGCAGATTTGAGAAGTGCGATTTGGGAGTTTGCTTTTTCAACATTGAGTTGAATCTCGCGTGCACCTGGACGAAGTTGTCCGACGACTCCTTCGTTACGCATCGCTTCGAGTTCAAACTGGTCTGCACGAAGTGTGTGTTCGCGAACTCGTTCTGCGATCCGAGCTGCTTCAGTTGCACTCACACGTGGCATCTGGAGTTCGAGTCCGCCTGCTTCGTTTCGTTCAGCGTCTGATTTGGCACTCAGATCAACGATGATCGTGTCGATTTCAGCGATTTCTGAGTTGATCCGATCGAACAGGTTGGAGTGATGCTTGATGTCATCTTCGCGAAGACGAATGATCTTGTCGATTTCAGCGATTTCTTGCGAAGGATCAAACTGATCCGCAGCAAGAGCGATCGCTTTCATTGTGAGCCATTCGTTGATCATTCCTCGGATCACACGAGCTTCATGGAGTGCAGTTGTTTCAGCGGCGGACGCATCCTGAGATGCGAGCGATGCTTGTCCGAGCTTTGAAATCGCAAGAGTGACTGCCGCTGCTTCTGCGAATCCGTTTTCAGAACCTGCAAACTCTGCGACCAACTCTTCAGTTTCTCTGTATGTTTGTTCATTGAATGGACGAGCAGCGGTTGAATCTCCAGCAGCAATCGAAGTGAACGATCGGCCGGCTTGTTTCACAGCAGCTTGTGCGTCATCTGATTTCGAGCATCCTGCGAGGCCACTCAATGCGATCAACATTGAAATGGAGGTAATACTGATACCTCTACGGATCGATGTTGATGTTCTCGTGGATGTCATGATCGGAGTAGTGTTGGTCATGCCTGCCTGATCCTCAAAAATTCAGCTTAGGGTCCCGTTTCATACTCGAAACAGGGTTCATCGGTTCCATCTTCATCAAACCGCTCGCAAAAATGGGAACCTCATCCTAGCACACTGGGACATACAAATGTAGGGACCCAATCCGAGGTTCCCAATCCATCAATTCGAGCTTAAGGAGCAGTCTTGTCTGTTTTTGTGTTCGAAGAGCTATTCGCATCGTCTGTATAGGGCTCAACTTGGAATCCATAGTCAGGTCTCGGTTGATACATCGAGCGAATCCATTCCATCGCGTTCTTGTATTTGGTTTCTCGAGTTGAGCGGAAAATTGGTCGAAACCCTCTTCCCGGTCGATTGGCGGGGATTTCAGGATGAGGCCAGAGTGAGTTTTGCTCAATCATCCCAATCTGGAGCAGCGGTGAGCGTTCTGGGTCTTCGTAGTTGATCAAGCGAGATCCATCGTTCAGTGTGTAGTTATCGATGATATAAAAATTTGTGTAAAGAGCTTCAACGGAGTTGGGACGATGATTGATGAGTTTAAATCGTCCAGCTTCAGTTCCGCCGTGGCATCGGGTTGAAGCACATGCATTGATGAGCCAGCCGCGATCGCTGTACACATTTTGCTTAAAATCCTTGATAGATGCAGGATCTTCAAGAACTTGGATTTGTGAATAGAGATCTCTTGCTTTGAGAGAGAAGATAATCCTGAGTTTTTCAATCTCAGGTAACGAGAAAATCTTGTTTCGCTCGTCCTGATTCGCAGAAAACTCATCGGGTTGTCTTCGGATGAGCTCTTTGAGTGTTTCGTCCTCGATCCGGATCTTGGGTGGATTCCGAAGATCGATCTCATAGATTCGGACAAGATTGATTTGTTCAGGAGTCAAAGGCGTGATGTCAGGCCGAGTTGGGCGCCGAGATGGAAGATTGAGCTCCGGTTCAGTTTTCGATCCGCTTGGATCACTCTTCGTAACAGGCGCATCTTTCTTCTTCGAATCTTTGTTCTTTGTGCCTAGCTTGTCGTATTCAGTCAGCCAGGTATAGAGGAGCTTCGCTCTTGGGTTGTTTGGATCAATATCGAGCACTGATCTGAGCTCCTTTACAGCGAGTGCATATGCACGGCGAGCTCTGAGCCATTCAATGAGTGTGAGTCTTGATTCGATATCGTCATCTGGGATTGCAGAACGCATTTCTGCATACCGCTCTTCCACAGGTGCTAGTACGGTGACTTTCGATACACGATCTCGTTGGAATGTAGTTTCGATACCATCAATATTTACAACAACGATGAGTGAGTTCTGGCGAACGAGCTCGCCGGTCACTTTTCTCCCGCTAAGGAGAGTGACAACGCATTCTTGGATACCAGACAACTGACTGGTTCCCTCATCTGATTGATAAGCAGGCTCTGTCGTCTGGTTCTCTGCGAGCACATCGGTATGAATACCTGAAAGCAGTGCAATGCTAAATACACAGAGCAGTGCGTTCTTCGCCAACTTGCGTGATGAAGAAAACTCAGAAACGATTTGGCGTTGGAATGGCATCAAGTTCATAAGTAGATTTTGGTGATCGAAGAAGTGGATGCTTCTTTGCAGTCAAGACTATGTAAAACGGGATCGGCCGGGCACTTGCGATGATACGGGCAGCTACATCTAATATACCAGAAAATGATGTTCCCGGTTCCACTGGGGTCAGGATGATACCCTCATAGGACACATTAAAGTGCAAAGATCCACTGAGGATGAGTGAGAGGAATCGCATTGAGTCGAGAACTCACGCATGAGTTTGGGGCCTCATCTCTTATAGAGAAACGCGAGAATTGAAAAATGCACCGCTCAGAGAGTGTCTAAGCGGTGCATTTGATTTGGTTTAGACGCCAATGAAACCAAACAGGTAAATCGAAATTTTGAAGCAAGGTAAGCCCTGCTCGTCTTCGAGTTACGAGTTAGCGCCACATTTGGCAAGAGTTTCAGTGATGCGTTCACTGAGCAAGTCTGGAGTGAACGGCTTGACAACATAGTTGTTGACGCCGGCCTTGATCGCTTCGATCACTCGGCTCTTCTCCGCTTCGGTTGTAACCATGATCAGTGGGGTACTCTTGTCTGTTTGACGGAAAGTCTTGACGAATGTCAATCCGTCCATGACAGGCATGTTCCAGTCAACAAGGCAGAGTTCAGGTTTGAAAGAACCGATCTTATTCAATGCATCTTGTCCGTCGCAAGCTTCTTCGAGCTCGTTGTATCCAAGCTGCTTGAGGACCGATTTCTGGATGTTACGCATAGTCTTTGAGTCATCGATTAAAAGGATTCGCATGGGAAGGTTCCTTATGGAAGGTATTCTGTGTATTCGTTGAGTTAGGCAGCAGTTGACGATGATGTCGTTGAAACGGATTCTGTAGCTTCGCGGATAGCCACTTCGAGGACTACTTCGCCGCAATCGGTATTACATGGGATGAGTACACATGGGATGTTAGAACTCGAAGCGACGCGATGACCGGATCCGATGACAACTGAAGGGCAAGAGATTGAAACCGACTTGCGTTGGAACTCTGCCTTTGCGTTACCTGAGATCATATTGATGAGCTCGCCGACTGCGTCTGCGAAATCGTCAGTGTCTGCTCCCATTTCCATACCTGTGAATAGTGCGACAATCGACTCTGCGGTGTCACTCGGCATCGAGAGGACGATTGTTCCGACCATTTCGCCTGAGACACCGATGATGCCTGAAACATCATGGGTTGTCTTTGATTCGGTTTTAATGCGTGGCTCACCAATCTCAACTGGTAGTTGGAACATGGTGCTGAAGACATTCTGAATTGATGTCATAAAAGGTGTGATATAACTAGCGTCCATCCGTGGGCTCCTTTAAGAGGAAGGTGATTCCAGTGTTAATGTGCGCCTGTAAGTGCGCCGCGTTGATTTCTTGAAACTCGCATAAGTTCTGCGATGTCGATAATGAGACTTACGCCGCCGTCGTTGCGAACAGTTGCTCCTGAGAGCGGCCCTTCGCGTTGTACGCCGTCGAGCGGTTTGATAACGATTTCTTGCTGCCCGATCACTCTTGATACACGCAGTCCGATGATTCTTTGGTTGAATCCGATGACAACGACAAAGTCTTCACTCGTTCTTTTCTCTGGATCAACATTGAATATCTCTTGTGAGCTAATCAATGGGTATACAGATCCTCGGAGATGAATAACTGGTTCGTCGCCTAGTTCTGAGAGCATGTCAGCTGAAGGGTGGACAATCTCAGTAATATTGGTCAATGGAATCGCGAATACTTCGTCCGACACAGCAACCATCATCGCAGGCATAATCGCGACAGTAAGCGGGATGCTAATGTTGATCGTGGTACCTTCTCCAGTGATCGAGTCAATCGAGATTGTGCCTTTGAGCTTGCTTTCGATATTGGTTCGAACAACATCCATTCCGACGCCGCGGCCGGAGAGATCAGAGACTTCGTCTGCAGTTGAGAAACCAGGCTCAAGAATGAATCGGAACACTTCCTCATTTGACAATGCAGGAAGTTGTTCGAGCGAGATTAATCCGCGTTCGACCGCTTTTTGCCCGATTGTATCTCTGTTAAGGCCTTTACCGTTATCAATAATCTGGACACTTACATGACTGCCTTGATGTCCAGCAACGATTTTGATCGTTCCTGTTTCTTCTTTGCCTGCGGCGATACGAGCGTCAGGAGATTCGATACCATGATCAGCACTGTTACGAAGAAGATGGACAAGGGGATCACCCAGCTCTTCGATAACTGATTTGTCAACTTCGGTATCGCCACCGATGATTTCGAGTTGCATCTTCTTTTCAGTCTTTGTTGCAAGGTCACGGATCAAGCGTGGGTACTTGCCAAAGAGCTTGTCGAGCGGCTGCATCCGTGTTCGCATCACTGCGAGTTGGATATCTCCAGTCACACGATCGAGCGTACTCGCAGTAATCTCAATCTGCTCCATGAGTTCAGCGTCTTGGACAACTCGATCGAGAGTCTCAGACATTGCTCCGATGCGATTCTTCTGGAGAACGAGTTCTCCAACGAGATTCATCAGTGATTCAAGACGAGATACTTCGACTCGAATTGTCTGTTCGATGATGTTGGCAGGGCCTTTTTTCGCCGCCTTGGGTTCAGTTTGATTCGACACAGTCGGTAGGTTTGCAGTTGAAGAATCTGTAACCTCTGCGTTTCCTGTTGCTTCAGCACTGACTTCGTCGATTCCGGAGTCTCCTTCGTCACATCCGAAAGGAATGCCATCGATTTTGAGTGCTGTTAATGGGTCACAATCGGAAGGGAGTATTCCTTCGCTGAGTGTGCCGCCATCTGTAACGATGTTCAATCTTTCGATGAGCGTTTCAGTTGGCCAGTTGATAATCTGCTGATTGACAAGAGCTCGTGTTTGCTCATTGAGCAGGATGCACATTCCATGTAGGCGAGGAACAATTTGTGTGACATGATCGTTCGTAAGTGAATCTAAGCCTTCAAGTGATGTTGCAAGTGCGTTTGCGATCGTTACGATTTCTTCGATCTCAAAGAAGTCTACAGTGCGTGCGATTTCTTCGAATAACTCTGAAACAATCAATCCTGCTGATGATCTGCTCTCTTCAGCTAAAAGATCGTTGAGTTTATCAGTAGCTTGAGTGATGGATTCATCGATATCAGTTGCAAGATGCTCGATCAAATCCAGTTTGGACGAGTCCAATGAAGTAAACGTTACTGTTCTACCATCTGCATAAGCGAGATTGTTGTCGGTTGCTGTGCTTGAGGACGTTGAAGATGTGTCGCCAACTGAGCTTGATTCGGATGCTGAGTCGTCGAGTGTGCCACCATCTCCCAGGATAGTGAGTTTACGGATGAGATCCGGATCCGCAGGGGAGAGATCACGACTGCCTTGTGTGAGTTCGTCGAACTGGATCTTAAGGATGTCGACAGAGTCGAGAAGCAAGTCCATTTCTTGTTTACCGATAAGCAAATCGCCGTTCCGAGCAGTGTTGAGAGCACTCTCTGCAGAGTGTGCGATTGCGACTAGGTTTGTGAGAGTTAGGAACGAAGCGCTGCCTTTGATTGTGTGCAAGGCGCGAAAGATCTGGTTCAATAGTTCGAGATCAGAAGGTCTGGACTCAAGATCAACAAGATCGACTTCGAGTTGCTCGAGAAGTTCTCCTGATTCAGTAAGAAAATCTTGCATGATTTCTGGATCAAAGTTGTAGTCACTCATGATGCATTTCCTTCCGAAGTCATTGCATGTGTGTTCTTCTGATAGCAGAAGCCTTGAGGAATTTGTAGTTGTGTAAAATCGTCAGTAAGCGATTTGATACGTTCTGAGTGCCCAATGAAGAGGGTTCCGTCCTTCGCGAGTTGATTTTCAAACATTGAAACAACATCACGTTTCATGTCATCATCAAAGTAGATGAGCACATTTCGACAGAAGATAACATCCCAAGTTCCATGACGCTTTGCAGCGAGCCGGTCTTTGAGATTGTGTTTCTCGAAGTTGACCATTGAGCGAATCGTTTCGTCGAGAACGAACTGCCGTCCTTCTTCCTTGAAGTATCGATTCTTCATAATATTCGAAGTGGTGCGGACCGCATACGATGTGTAAGTTCCACTATTTGCAACGCTGAGTGCTTTCTCGGAAATGTCTGTTCCCAAGATTTCGATGTGCCAATCGTTTAATCGCACTCCCAGAGTTCGATGAAGGAGCATCGCGATCGTAAATGGTTCTTCACCTGTTGAACACGCTGCGGACCAAATTCTCAATCGCTTAGTCTTAGAACGAGATTCGAGGATTTGTGGAAGAATTTGCTTTTCGAAGACATCAAGCTGTGATTCATTGCGGAAGAAGCTCGTTTCATTGATGGTGATACGATTAAACATCTCCTGAAACTCTTCCATCTGGTATGGGCCCATGGTTAGATAAGCGATGTACTGATCAAAGTCTTCCATCTCAAGTTCACAAATTCGATGTGACAATCTTGATTCGATGATGTATTTCTTTGCGTCAGGAAAATGGATCCCGGATCGATCATAAATGATCTTGGCCATTGTCTTGAACTGCGCCGGATTCATCGCGATTTTCTTACTTGTAAAACTCATAATTCGCGTACTTTCTAGCTGAAGATGGATGGATTCAGGCGGCTGATTTTTTAAAGTTTGAAATGCTGTTGAGTGACTCTGTTGAGAGCAAGCTGTCAAGATTGAGTAAGATCAAAAGACGATCTTCAAGCTTTGCAACTCCTGAGACATAACTCGCATCAATCGAGGTTGTCATCTGAGGGGTGGGCTCAATAATCGAGTTATTGATTCTCAGAACCTCATGCACCGAGTCGACTATGAACCCAAGGGTGTTGCCGTTGAGTTCAACAACGATGATTCTGGAATCATCATCAAGACTCGATGCTTCGAGCCCGAACTTCAATCGAAGATCGAGAACAGGAATAATCCGGCCACGAAGGTTAATGACTCCTTCAATACCTTCAGGACTCTGAGGTACCTTCGTTAACATGATCATCCGATTGATTTCTTGAACACTCAGAATATTCACGGCAAAGAGCTCGTCGCCAACTGTAAAGCTGACGAGTTGGATTTGTGATTCTGTAGGCTTTGATTGACTTGAATGTGTATTCATTAGGTATTTCTCAGTGAATTCGGATATCTCTAATCGTTATCGTGCGGAATTTTGTGTGAGTTCAGCGCAGAATGAGAAACAATGTGCAAGAGACTGAATTACACAAAAATGGGTATTAAGCTGGAATTTTCTGTGAAATGGAGCCTTTGCCTAAGCTCACGATGAGATCTCTGATATGAGCTGGAGAAAGCACAAGATCAGCGAGGTCTTTCTCGATCACTGCTTTGGGCATGCCGTATACCACACAAGTTGAAGCGGATTGAGCGATGATTTGCCCTCCAGATTTTTGTATTGCTTCAGCTCCGGTTGCGCCATCAGCGCCCATTCCTGTAAGTTGGATTGCGAGCAGGTTTTCTCCATAAATCTCGCTCGCTGCTGCAAACAAAAGATCTACAGAAGGTCGATAAATCGCTCCAGAAATTTCCTTAGTGAGTTTGGCAATGACCTTACCTCCTGCGGCGCTTGTCGGTTTGAGATGGTTACCACCTTGCGCGATGTAGATCCCTGGTTCAGAGATGATCGTGCCGTGCGATGCAAGTCGAACATCGCATTGACAGAGTTGGTTAAGCCTGTTTGCGAGGCTTTTCGTGAAGAGCTCAGGCATGTGTTGTGCAACCACAATTGGAACTCGCAAAGTCGAAGGGAGCTTTGAGAAAATCTCTTCAAGCACAGGCGGGCCACCGGTTGATGAACCTACGACAACTGCTTTGACTCTCGAGAAATCGATATCTTTCTCAATATCCTTCGGAGCCTGATTGGTACTCATCGTTGTACGAGTTGCAGGTAAACGTGGGGTTTGTTGAACAACTGTTCGATGTCCACCGATCGCGTGTAGTTTGGCAAGTAGTTCCTGCTTGAATCCTGCGTCGTTTTTACCGACAGTTGATGGGTCTTTTCCGATCACATCTGAAGCGCCGATTCGCATCGCTTTAAACGCTTCTGTTGAACCGTCTACTGTTAGTGATGAGCACATGAGTACAGCTGGTTTAAACTCATGACAACGAGCTTTAATTTCTCGCAGCGCACTCAAACCATCTTTTTTGGGCATCTCAATGTCGAGTGTGATTAGATCAGGTTTAAGCGAGAGTGCTTTTTGTACTCCGTCTTCGCCGTCGCGTGCGGTCCCAACCACCTCAAACGCAGAGTCTGAAGCAATCATTTCGCTGATCATTTTGCGCATAAATGCTGAATCGTCGACAATTAATACTCGCACATCAGGTCCCTTCTCAGTAACTAACAGTCTGAATAGCTCTGAGATCGGGCAAGCAGAAAGCGCTCTTGAGTTGGATTCTTGATTGTCGGGGAAGTGGGGGATTATTAAAAAAATGCAAAAAAAGAAGCAGCACCGGGGATTATCCGGTGCTGCAAAGTTGAATGCCCAAGAGAGGACTCGAACCTCCACTCCCTTGCGAGAACCACCACCTCAAGGTGGCGCGTCTACCAATTCCGCCACCTGGGCAGGTCAAGCGAGGAGAAGTATAGGCTCTTTTCAAGCGGAGTCGACTAATTCATCGTTGAGGAATCGCAATTCTGATCGCTGATTCTTCACTGAGAGGCTTCCAGCACAGATTTGACACGCTAGGATTGATATGAAAGCTGATTCGCAGCGGCCACAAACTGATCAGAAGGTTTTCTCTTCTTTATCGAGGTAATGTATGTCTACCAAACTTTCAAATACCGAACAATCGCTTTACAAGCACTTGGCGCAGGGAGCAGCTGATTCAGATGTGTTTGCAGAAGTAAAACTAACTGATGAAGGGCTCTCTTGCAAAGCTCTCAACTCTGCTGAACCAGCCTTCTACTGTGTGCGAGTATTGGCAGATGGGATCTGGATTAGTCTTGAAACTGAAGATCGCTGGTTATCGGGTTCTATCGAAGAAGACCTCGTGAATACCGGGGACAAAATCGATGAGCTGATCGAAGAAGAGGTCATCGATCTCGGTGATGATAATGCGAAAGTCACAATTGAGCACTTCCGATCTCCAGAAAAACTGTATGTGTTTCGATCAAAGCTCTCGACATCAATTGATGATGCGGCAGCCGCAGAACGTGCATTGATCTGGCTCAAAGGGTACGAACTTGTCTTCCGAGAGCTCGGAGATATGGACGACTCTGATGAAGATTGAGATTGATTACTCGTTCCAGGAAGGCGGAATCTGAACAATGCGGATTCTGATGCTCGGGTGGGAGTTTCCGCCCTTCATGTCGGGCGGATTGGGAACAGCTGTTGAAGGGCTGACAAAGTCACTTGTGTCGCAAGGGCACGAAGTGGTGTTTGTGTTGCCTCAACCGATCCCAGTGGGGCACAAGTCACATGTAGAACTGATCGGTCCTCGCGTCTTAGCTGAGCGAGCTGCATCATTGCGTAGCGGCGAACGAGATATGCAAGCCGTACCGATCACTACGGGGATGCTCAGCTCAAACGAATCGTCAGATCCTCTTCGCACAAAGACGACCCAGACTGAGTCGTTAATTCGCAAGATTCACAGTTTCGAGAGCCTACTTCCCAGTACTTACCCAAGCTCATATCCAGGAGTCGACGCGGGGGATGTGCTCCGTAAAGTCGTTGAAGTCGTTGAAGAACAAAGAGTGTCAACGATCGAAAACTCGACTGTAGGATCTGCTGCAAAGCTGTTTACTTCGATCAAGGGTTCATCCGCAGATGAACTTGCATCAGTCATCGAATCAGTGCTTGAGTCTCTCGGAGAAATGGGTACTGGAAGCAGTGGATACAGCTCAGATCTGTTCGGAGATGCAGATCGCTACGCACGCTTAGTCGCAGCACTCGGGCTCACAGAACGGTTCGATGTAATCCATGCAAATGATTGGTTGACCTATCCAGCTGGACTGCTCCTCAAAGCGATTACCAACAAGCCATTGATTTGTCATATCCACGCGACTGAGTTTGATCGTTCTGGAGAACACATCAATCAAGGTGTGTACGACATCGAGAGAGCAGGCATGCAGGGCGCAGATCGTGTAATTGCGGTATCGCGTCTAACAAAGGCAATTGTTCATACTCGATATGGTATCGACGATGAGAAAATTGATGTTGTGTACAACGGCGTCGCTCAAGACGGGGTTCAACCTTCCAAAGGTGCAGCGATTGAAAAGGGCGACAAGATTGTCTTGTTCTTAGGTCGAATCACAATGCAGAAGGGCCCGGAGTATTTCATCCAAGCAGCGAAACGCGTGCTTGAAAAAGAAGATCGGGTCAAGTTTGTTGTTGCAGGATCGGGTGATATGGCTGTTCGGATGATCGAGCACGCCGCCGCGATAGGGATTGGGCACAAGGTTCTCTTTACCGGTTTCTTGCGAGGACGCGATGTCGACCGTGTCTATCAGATGGCAGATTGCTATGTCATGCCTTCGGTTTCAGAACCCTTTGGTATTGCTCCACTCGAAGCGATGCGAAATGATGTTCCAGTGATTGTGTCCAAGCAATCAGGGGTATCTGAAGTTCTGACTCATGCGTTGAAGGTCGATTTCTGGGACACAGACGAGATGGCCAACAAGATCGTTGCAGTCTTGCGATATCCGCCTTTGAGTCAGACCTTGCGTGAGCATGGTCGATTTGAACTTCGAAGTCTGAACTGGGATGGAGCAGCAGAAAAATGCGTCAAAGTCTTCGCTCGCGCGATGGCAGAATCGTAACCCTCGATCTTTTCTCACAATCTAAACTGATATGAATGAACGCTCAAGATCGAGATGAACTTGATGAGCATTGTCGCAGAGTTACTGCTTATCCTACATCTCGTCCTTGGAACAGCATCACGGCTAGCGACAAGAACACAGTTACTTGACAGAGTCCATAGAAGAAGATTAATACAACATGTGACCCTGGAATCGGTTGATTCTGGGTAACTGCATCCAAAAGCCAGAACGCTTGCATATTGGGAACAAGAGTCCAAACGATGAGTGGCGCAGGATGGATAATGGTTGGCTGAAGGAAGATAGAGTCGCCAGCCATTGGAGGACGAGAGATTTTGAGTGTCTCGCGTCCAACTTGTTGAATGACGAGTCGGTTGTCATTGACTGCAGTGATGACAAGAGCGGGTTCATCTCGAGAGTTTTTCTCAGGGACAACAGATCTATCGAATGGCTCAAAGTTTGGCGTGATCAGTCCAACACCACTCGGAGAGGAGCCGTAATAGAACGAGTCACCGAGTTTGAGTTCGACAGCAGGAGGTCCAAGCAGCGTGATGATCAGTCGAGCGCCCGGTTTGCGAAGCATCACTTCTTGGTATGCATCGTCGTCTTCGAGCTCTGAGTCATCAAGTGCAAGCAGCTCTTTTAGTGAAACATATCCGCGAGGATCAATTTTACTCTCAATGAACTCTTCGACAGTTTTGCCGTTGCGTTTGGCGCCGAGCTCCCAGACATAATCATTATGGAAGTCGTAAAGATCAATGTCCAAAGGCGATTGTGCGATCGAGACTTGCCCGACGCGTTCATTTTCGTAGATCCCTCTGCCAAACCAGTAGTTTGAGAGTAGGCCTACTAGGAATACTGCGGTACAGATCGTAATCGTGAGTACTTGACCCAAACGCGTTGAAATCGCAGTTGCAAGTGCTGTCATCACGAATAGAGCCATCGCGAGACACATACAAGCGAGCATAATCTGCGGCTTGACGTTCTCTGCAGGTGACATCATCGTCCAGTCCTCATGAATGAAGAGAGTGACGATATATCCGATCCAGATCATTGGTAGAAGCAAGAGTGATGCAGCTTGCCCGAATGACCAGCCGTAGAAATAGTTGCCGATAGCTCCCAGAGTGATTGATCCGAAGATCGCAATGACACTCATGAGGATGACAGGAATGTTGGGTTCTTGTGCAGCTGTGGAAAGAATTCCGTGTCTGATTCCGAGCAGCAAGAATGCGATCATAATCCCGATTGCAACGAACATTGCTCCAGAAATTCCGAGGAATTTACCAAGAATAATGCTTGTTCGCGCGACAGGCTTTGAAACAACAGTGAGGACAGTCTTGTTCTCAATCTCGCGTGAGATCGCTGCGGTCGAGATGAATGCTGCGAGGATGATCCCGAGAAGGAAGATTCCACCCATTGAGACATCAAGGAGCATTTTGTTGTCACCCGAAACCTCGCCGGGGACATTCTTCGCACCCATAGTGAATCCGACGATCCAGGTATTGATTAACTGGATAAAGGCAGCAAGGAGCAGCATGATGAAGAAGACAGGCTGCCTAATGCTCTCTTTAAACGCGTTTCGTGCAATTGTCAGAATTGGTGTGATCATTGAGTGGAGATGCTAGGTTCGTTAAGCTGAGAATTTGCAGCGCATGTTGTGCGCTTCGTGTAATCAGTGTTCTCTGCGATCATGATTTGATCCGTTTGTGTTGCTTTCGGTACGCTCATGGTGTCTGCAGGTTCTGAAATTGTGCAAACAAAGTTTATCAAACCAACTATCTGACTGAACCAGAGTCAAACTTTGCTCGTAGGGATAGACACTCTGGTACTCTGGGCGGTTGACTCACTATGGATTCGGTCTTTGTGTGGAAAAACTGGTCAGATGAGTCAGAAGCAAGCTCAGGGGTTGAAACTGTGCGAGAGCATGCCCACAATACCCCTCGATACAGGTCCCTAGAATCGAGCTTTGAGTTTCTCGTCGAATTCATGAGTTCTCAAAATTAGATATATGGAATTCTCAACCCGCGTTGGTTTGAGAACCATTTAGGTAAGTAACCTCGAAGTCGAGAAAGACACTCCCATGAATCAGGGCGACTATCTGACTTATCGCAAAGCATCGTCGATCAGCTTGATCGGTTTCGTGCTCCAGCTACTCATCACGCTTGTCGTGTTCATATATAGTAAATATGCTCTCGATTATGCAGCTGCAGGTGCAGCCAGATTCTTGGCAACAGGACTCATCGCTTGGGGCTTGCTGTTATTGGTTTTCGATCTGCATCGACGCGAACGCATCGAAGCGATGGAAACTGAACAGCTCGCAGTCTCAGGGGCATCAGCAGCAAGCGCATTTGATTCAGTTGGAGACAATCTCAGAGTCGCATCTCGCAGACTCGCATTTGTCTATAAATGGATCATGCCCGCTGGTGGAATCCTCATCGCGGCGATCAATATCTGGATTGGTACTGGACGCTTAAGAGCAGTGACAGCTGACGCAGAGTTCATCGAACGCTATCAACAGATTCATGTTGGATGGGCACTCGCGATCGGTATCGGCATGGCCGTTGTTGGATTTGTCTTTGCCCGATTCGTATCGGGTATGGGTAAAATTCCAGCATGGTCAAACCTTCGAGCAGGTTCAGCAATTTCAGTTGCTGCAGCGCTCGTCGGCATCTTGCTTGCAGTAGGGGGATTCTTAGATCTCTCACTGGGTATCAACACTGTTCAAGTCTGGAACTTGTTCCTGATTCCGATCGGAATGATTGCATTTGGTATTGAGATTGGTCTCAATCTACTGCTCGATGTGTATCGTCCTCGGAAACCGGGTGAAGTCCCTCGTCCATCATTTGACTCACGATTCCTCGGGCTCTTAGCTGCTCCTGATCGCATCGCAGAAAATGTAGGCGAAGCAGTCAACTACCAGTTTGGTATTGATGTCACTTCATCTTGGTTCTACCAACTTATCTCTAAATGGATTCTGCTCTTCGTAGTATTCGGAGTCGGTATTGGTTGGTTGATGTCTTCGTTTGTCGTTGTAGAACCTCATGAACGTGGTTTGATCATCACAAATGGTGTAGTCAGCGAGCCTCTATATAGTTTCGGAGAGAGCGGCGAAGGTGACATCGGTCCTGGACTCCATCTCAAACTTCCTTGGCCGTTCTCAAAGTATGAGACTCCAGTTGTGAAGTTGAAGAGAGGACAATCCGAGCTACGCACAACTACCGGCGTACGAGTGCTTCAACTCGCATCGAATCCGCCGACACCTGGACGAGGTCCAATCCTTTGGACTGAAAATCATTCGGGAGCTGAACTACTCAACATTGTTCAACCTGACGGTGTATCAGAAGGTAGTACAGATCAAGGATCATCAGTTGCTCAGCTTTCACTCTTAGCAGTTGAAGTTCCTGTTCAATATGTGATCCGGAATGTAAAACTCTTCGATGAGTTTGCGGCCCCAGGACAACGAGAGCAGATGCTTCTGCAACTCGGTCGTCGAGTCGTGACTCAATACCTCGGAGAACTCTCAATCAGTGATGTGCTCGCGAATCATCGGACGTCAATGCCGATCGAACTTAAGAGCCGCCTCGAGAAAGCGTACGGCGAACTCAACAACGGGCAAGGAACCGGCATCGAGATCCTCTTTGTCGGAATCAACGGCGTTCATCCACCTACGAAGGTTGCTCCATCGTTCGAGCGAGTCATTATCGCGAAGCAGAACCGTGAATCGCTGATTGAAGATGCGAAGAGGACTCAGATCACAACACTCGCAGAAGTCGCGGGAAGTGTTGAGCTTGCTGGACAGATCAATAACAAGCTGATCACTCTTGTGGACTTACGTCGTGAAGTTGGACGCGAAGCATCTCAATATATTGAAGCAGAGCTCGAAGTTCAGCGATTGATTGAAAAAACAGGTGGTGAAGCAGGCGAAATGATTCTCTCAGCGAGTGCGAATCGCTGGGTGCGTCATATGTCCGAGCGAGGCCGTGCGAGCTTGTTGCAAGGGCAGCAGGAAGCGTATCTCGCTGCTCCATCACTCTATCAGAGCAATATGTATTTCAATGCCTTGCTCGATGCGATGAAAGAAGCTCGTGTGTATTTGACACCTGCTGATCTGGCATCGCTCAAGGTTCGTCTCGAACTGCAAGACAAGCAGGTCGGAACACAAGTGTTCGACGCCGAAGCAGGCGCCGAGTTACAATAAAAATGCTCACAGAAAAATGATTTTCTTGATGAGATTGGTAATCGCCCCTTACGGGCAAACGAACCCGAACGATCGGGTATTGGAGAATGAGTCGTGTTCAAGCTGAAAAAGCAAACGATTCCGCTATTTGCAATCCTATTCTTGGGAGTGATCGTGCTCTTTAGCGCGAGCTTCACGGTTCGCTTTACAGAGACGGCCGTCAAAACAAGATTTGGTTCTGCAAATGAGAACTCAATTATCACTGAGCCTGGTTTCAAATGGAAACTGCCCTATCCATTCGAGAGTGTTACGAAGTATGACACTCGAATTCGGATCGTGGAGACACGCTCAGAGACAGTACAAACAGCGGATGATTTTCAGATCATCGTTGAGTCTTACTTGAGCTACAAAGTTGCGGATCCACTAAAGTTCTTCCGAAGCTTCTCTAATGCTGGCGAACGAGCAATCGATCACTTCAATAAGGCAGAGAACGATGTTCTTCGAGATCTCTTGAGAAGTGCACTCGGTGAAACAAGCACTTACAAAATGAGTGATCTCTTTGCTTCGCAAAGCGGAGCTTCTGTTATTCCACAGCTTGAGCAGCAGCTTTTCGATCTGCTCGTTAGCGGCGGTAACGGCGGCCAACCTTTGTCGGACTACGGGATCTTGATCACTTCAGTTGGTATTGATCGCATTGTGTTACCTGAAGAAACCACTTCTGCAGTGATTAACAGAATGGGTGCGAATCGTGATCGTCTCGCAGAACGCTATGAGTCTGAAGGCCGATCACAAGCACGTGCAATCCGTGCTGAAGCAACAAGTAACGCAGATCGAATCCGTGCATTCGCACAGCGCCGTGCAGATGAGATTCTTGCGAAAGGTGAAGCAGAAGCTGCTCCATACCTTGCTCAGCAAAATATCAACCCGGATTTGGCAGTGTTCATCCAGAACATCAAGTTGATGCGCGAAGCGATGTCGAAGAAGTTCACACTGATCTTCTCAACTTCAGACTACGGAATGCAGCTCTTTGATCCGGATATCCTTAAGCAATCCAAGGGTGAACTCCCGATTCCAAACCAGGATTCTGATATGGGATCGGAGGGATAATCGATGACAGATACACCTCAAGATCATGGTCCTGAGCAATCGAATCCGAACGGCAAAGCTCCACAAAGTGTTGGGCAAGATGTCGATTTAACGGATGCCGGTTCAGTCCTCGGCGATCAAGCGCCAACAGATGAGTTGATAACCACTCGTACAGCTTCAATTCGATTCAATCGAACAAGCCAAGGCGGGAAAGTTTCAAACAAAGATCGGATGGATGCAGCGAACCAATCGCTTGCAGACGCGCTGAGAATCACTTACGGCTTCTTGCAGTTTGGTATGATCATTCTGTTGATCCTCTTCGTCTTCAGCGGTTTTCAGAAGATTAACGAAGGCGAGCAGGGCATCGCGGTTTTCCTCGGAAAACCTTCACGAGCACAGCTTGAGCCTGGCGCTCACCTGACATGGCCGTACCCTATCGGCGAGCTTATCCGAGTCGGTGGAGGAACAGTTGAAGTTCCTCTCGCTCGAATTTTCATGCCCAATGCTCCTGGATCAAACAGCGAGGATTCGTTGCTCGATTTACCTATCGATCGATTCAGTGGCGCAGGTAGACTAAATCCACTTCGTGATGGTTCACTCATCACTGCAGATCTCAACATTGCTCACGCACAGTGGACAGTTAACTACCATCGATCCAACCATCTTCGGTTTGTGAAGAACATTCTTCCAGAACAGGAGATTAGCGTCATTGTCATCGCGGTTCGTCGCGGCGTTGTGAGAACAATGGCTGAGACTTCGATCGATGACTTATTAAAAAAATCAGCTGAAACAATGGCTGCTCAAGTTAAGCAGATTGCTCAAGAAACACTCGATGGGCTCGAATCAGGCATCACGATTGATCGTGTAGTGCTTGTGCGCAAGACGCCGCCGTTGTCGTTGCTTGATCAGTTTGCATCGGTTCAGTCCGCAGCTCAGAACGCTGGAAAAGATCGAGAAGACGCACTCTTAGAGCAAGATCAATGGCTCAACGAAGTCGCAGGACGATCTGCTGATGTTCTTATCGAGATGATCAACGAATACGAGCGTTTCATTGAGTTGGGTATGAATATTGAAGCAGAAACGCTTTTGGAATCAATCGATATTGTTCTCGCAGGCGGCGAAGTCGAATACGACGGTGTAAGCACCGCCGCGCTTGTCTCGGGTGAAGTGTCAGAAATTCTCAATGCTGCCCAGTCGGAAGCATCGACAAGAGTTTCTCAAGCGATCGCAGATCTTGAGCAGTTCAATGCGAAACAAGCTCAGTTTGAAGCAAACCCAATCCTGATGATCGCTCGCGACTGGTCATCAGCGATGGCAGCATTCCTTGAGAAGGACTTTGTTACAACGATGTATCTTCCTGAGAATGTTGATGTCGAGCTGTTGATCAACAATGACCCAGACATCGAACGCGAACGAGATCGAATTCGTAAGAGAGATGAGTCTCTCAAAGCGATGCAGCAAAGACGTGATGATTTCAAGAATGATGTCTTCAAGTCAAGACGAGGAATTACTGAGACTGAAGAGGGTCCATAAGCATGAGCGATTCTGCAACAACCACGGAACTCCATACATCAGCAGACGCGAGCAATCCAGGAGCGGACAGCTCTCGGAAAGCGGTAGTGGGTTGTCAGCAACTCTCAAAGGTCTTCAAAGACTTTTGGATGCGGGATCGCGCAAGAGCAGTCGACAAGCTCGACTTGGTGATTTACGAGCATGAAATCTTCGGGCTCTTAGGTCCAAACGGTTCGGGTAAGAGCACAATCATCAAGATGATCCTTGGATTGCTCAAACCAACGAACGGCCGGGTCGCGGTCTTTGGGAAGCCTCCAACTGATGTCGCGACTAAGAAGCGGATTGGGTATCTCCCTGAAGAAAGCTACCTATATCCATTCCTCAATGCTCGTGAAACACTCGATTACTACGGGAAACTCTTCGGGCTCGATACGAAAACACGCCAGGGCCGAATCGACGAACTCCTCCACATGGTTGGACTCGAGCATGCTCAGTTCCGTCCTGTTCGCGAGTATTCCAAAGGGATGCAACGTCGAATCGGTCTCGCTCAAGCATTGATTAACGATCCAGATTTATTGATTCTTGACGAACCGACAACGGGTCTTGATCCGATCGGCACTCGTCAAGTGAAGGATCTCATCATCGAGCTTGGACGCCGCGGAAAGACAATTATTCTTTCGAGCCATCTCCTAACTGATGTTGAAGATGTTGTTGATCGAATGGCAATCCTCTACGGCGGTAAGATCCGAGACGAAGGCACATGCGATAGCCTCTTATCAAGTAAAGAACGCACGCTAATCGAAGCAGATGAACTCGATGATCAAACAATTGCTGAGATCGACGAAATTATCCGTCGGCGAAGCAGCGGAGCGAAATCAATCAGAACTGTCTCCGCTCCGAAACAACGACTTGAAGATATCTTCATGGGCATCGTTGAGCAGGCGCAGACTGAGAAGACCGAAACTTCGGGTGCAATGCACGGTGGAGCGACTGCAGCCTTCTTAATGGCGGCAGACTCTGTCAGCGAACAAGGATCTGATTTGATCTCTTCACTCGTGGATGGATCGGGGAATGACACCCCAGAATCAGCTGACGCTGGTTCATCGAAGCAAACTGAGCAATCAGATTCGAAGTCGGAATCAATCATCGAAGAACCGGTAGAAGATGGGTCGCAACTCATCGGCGATCTCCTCGGTTCAAATGACTCTCCAGACGCAAGCGATGGAGGCTCTGCACAGAGTGCTCCAGCTGATGAGCAAGTTGACTTGGGAGTGATTGGTTCATTGACTGATGAAGGCGATGAAACCAAGGATACAGACTCTGACTCGAAAGATAAGGAGTCGAATCAGTGACTATCCGCGAACGCATCGCAAAGCTGAATCATCTCCAGCAGTCGAAATCTTTCAAAGTGATCGCGAGTGTGATCATTGCGATTGTTGCGTCCCTGCTAATCGGGTCTGCGATCATTCAGAATTCGACAGAGAATCCTGAGTTTGAACAACGGATCAGCGAACTCCCAGCGACGGTAACCAACTTCGCAGGCGAAGAAATCGAAAACCCGCAGCTTGCTCAGGTTCGACAAATTCAACAACTGCTCAATAATGCGAAACCCGGAACCCTGATGGCCGTAGGGACCGCTGCAGTTTCAGTTATGCTGATCCTCGTCGTCTGGATGGGGCTCGGTCTGGTCTATCCTGCACTTGTTGTCGTTGCCGTTGGATTGTTATTCTTATTGCGAGGAACCTCGCTCGAAGTCTTTGCAACCATCGCAGTGGGGATGATCATCCTCACATTGAGCTTCATGATCCTTCTTAGAGGTGCATCGATCGCGCTGAGTTCATCTCGTCCTGTTTCTGCGATCGCTCGTAATGTGCTAGCTGAAGCAGTGAGAATGAAGATTTCACTGATATTCATTGTGATCCTGTTCTTCGTTCTCGCGGCGATGCCGATGCTGATGAATGAGGATCAAGCGTTACGATATAGAGTTCAAGCATTCTTAAAGTATGCTTCTGGATTCACTTTCATGTTCGTCGCGATGCTCGTTGTGTTCTTTGGGGCCGCAACGGTCACCTACGAGCAACGCGAGAAAGTCATCTGGCAGACTATGACAAAGCCTGTCGCAGCATGGCAGTATCTCCTAGGCAAATGGCTCGGAGTCGTCACGCTCGCTGCGGTTCTTCTTGCAGTATCTGCGACAGGTGTTTTCCTGTTCACAGAATACCTTCGCAATCAACCAGCTATCGGTGAAGTCGTCGCCTACCAAGCTGGGGATGGATCGGACATTACCGAAGATCGCTTGAATCTAGAGACTCAGGTCCTGACTTCAAGAGAGTCTGTGCGTCCATCATTACCTTTCTCTATTAACGATCCAGTCTTCGAAAATGCTCTAGAAGCAAGGATTCGACAAGAGTCGATCTCTGATCCTGGGTACAACCCAAATCCAGCTGAACGAGCGGCGATCAAGAACAAGATTTTCCAAGATGAAGTGACAGAATACCTTTCGATCGATCCGAACGCGGAGAAATACGAAGAGTTCGTTTTCTACGGCTTAGGGAAGGCAAAGAAACAGAACTTGCCTTTGTCCCTTCGATACAAAATCGATGCGGAAGGAAACCGTCCGGACATCTTTTATATCTTGACCTTCGCGTTTGATGACGGCACGGTGCTACCTCCGCGTAGAACTGGATTGGGATTCTCACACACGATGACGCTCTCACCCGAGTTCATCAATCCGAACGGCGAAATTCGATTGCAGATTATCAACGGGCAGTTGCTCGCTGCTGCGGACGGAAACTTTGATGTTCAGACAAACATCAATACATTTACAATCCCTCCTGATGGACTCGAGATTTCGTACACTGTCAGTGGATACCGTTCTAACTTCGTCCGCGTGTTCTTTGTGCTTTGGGTCAAACTCGCGATGCTTGCGATGCTTGCAGTCTGGGCTTCGACCTTTGCAAGCTTCCCTGTCGCGTGCTTGATTGCAGGCGGATTGTTCTTCATCGGACAGCTCTCTGGGTTTGTTCAAGACGCTTTGCCAGGTTGGGGAAAAGTAAACAACAGCGGGGATCCGTCGATCTATCGAACAGTAATTTACTACCTCGCAGATTGGATCAGTTCACTCTTTAAGGTCTACAACAACCTTCGACCGACTTCTCGACTCGCTGACGGCCAGTCGCTTTCATGGAGTTCGGTAACACGAGGGATGATGGCGTTGGGCACAATATGTGTCATATTCTACTTGCTTGGTATATTGATTTTCCGTCGCCGACAGCTGGCGATCTACTCAGGTAATTAACTCGAAAGGAGTGTGAAGACATGTCGCATGGAATTCGTGTTCGTCTCTTGGCGCTTCTGTTCTTGTTCGGTGGCCTCGTTGGTTCTGGGTACTTTGGTACCGCGATCACGAGCTCAGCAGGAACACATGAGCTGACATACACAGATCGCGCTGAAGACGGTGATCCTCCAATGGTTGCGATTGGTGTCGCACTCGGAGCACTACGAGGAATCTTCGTCAACTACCTATGGATCCGAGCAACAAGTGCGAAGGAAGACGGGCAGTTCTACGAAGCGATTGATCTCGCAGAGTGGATCACAAGGCTCCAACCTCGCTTACCTCAAGTCTGGACATTCCACGCATGGAATATGGCCTACAACATCTCGGTAACGACCCAAACGCCACAAGAGCGTTGGGGATGGGTCAACGCTGGGATCCGACTTCTTCGCAATGAAGGAATCCGTGCGAATCCAAATGACATGCACATGCACAAAGAGCTGGCATGGATTTTCTTGCACAAAGTATCTGGTTATACAGATGACGCGAACCAGTATTACAAGAAACAGTTCGCATACGAATGGCAGAACATCTTGGGCAGAAAGCCCGTCATCGATGCTGATCATCGTGATCGACCAAGTGTGATTCAGCAATATGTCGATTGGATTCAACCGATTGTTGATGCTCCTTCGACACGAACCGGACTCGCTCAAGCAAATCCGAAGGCCGAAGAAATCGCGCAGGCATACGAAAACGGGATGGGTGAATCTCTCGGAGTCCGATTCCTTGAGCGATACACATTGCAACAAGAGATGACACTTGCAGGGAAACTGACAACCGTTAAGAAAACCGCCGGTCCTCGAACACAATCCTTCATGCTTCTCAGCGAACAATATAAGGATCAGCAAGCTTGGACTGATCTTGTGAATCATGTCCGCAAGCGTGTTCTTGAAGATGAATACTTCATGGAACCGATCCGCATGATCCAGCAGGTCCGTAAGTTTGGTCCTATCGATTACCGACTCCCTTCAGCGCACTCACTCTACTGGGGATCAAGAGGTACTGATGTTGGACGCATGACTGTCAATGAGCACAACGCGGATTCATTAGACTTTGTCAATGCATATCGCTTGGTTATGCAATCTGTTCAAGATCTCTGGCGCCACGGAGACATGTACTTCAACTATCTTGATGTGCATGAGCAACGAGTTGCATATTACCAAGGGGTGCCAAACGCATACTTCGTACCGTCCTACGGCGGGATGCTCAACGAAATCGTCCAGAACTCGGGTCTCTTTGAAGCTGATCGTCGACCTTATCGTCAGTTCTCAGCAGGGTACGAAAACTTCCTGAGAGATGCAGTCCGGTTCTTCTATCGCCGAGGCGATATCGCAAGAGCTGAGTATTGGTACGATATCTTGCGGAACTGGAAAGGCCAGAACATGAACGACACCACTCGTGTAGACGAGATGGCTTTGTCGCTCAAGGACTTTGCAGATAAGCAGCTTTACGATTCGCTCGGATCACCGCAAGTCGCGGTATCCGAAGTATATGGAGCGCTCCAAGGTGCAATGTTCTCAGGATTGATGGTCGGCGATATCGAGGTATTCGATGCTCAATGGGAGTACGCTCGCAAGACACATGCATACTACTTCTCTGAGCAGTTCCGAGTCGTTGTCGCATCATCAGGCGGAGCAAGAATGGAGTTCATGGATCGCGATTTCGCGTTCCTCGCAGGGAATGTGTTTGTGAATATTCTTTCGACACTTGGACCTGCTGAAGCAGAGCTGCTCTATGGAAATGCTCCAGAAGATCTCCAGCAATACGCCTACGACGCACTCATCGTGAGATACAAAGGATACATTGATAACCTTGCAGCGAACGGTGAATCAGATTCATTCGATATTTTGTTCCCTGAGCCTGCTCGCATGGAAGAGTTCCGTGTGATGTATGAACGCAAGCGTGCCGCTCGCGAAGCACAAGGTGATGAGGGTGCAATCAAGAACTAGCATCTTGATTGCTGGATTCATTTTAACTCAGAAATAAAAACAGAGCCGGAACATTAAGTTCCGGCTCTGCTAATTTATATTCAACTATTCAGTGCTCTGAATCGCGTTAGTGAACATTCCCGATGAGAAGATCTCTCGCTTGAGCATATTTTTCGAGTGTTCCAAGCACGACATCATTTGGAAGAGTCGGACCTGGAGGGGTCTTGTCCCAGCCGCCCGATTGAACGAGTGCTTGAAGGAACTCTCTTACATACTGCTTGTCGAAGCTTTTTTGAGCTTGTCCGGGGACATATTCATCAGCAGGCCAGAATCGTGACGAGTCTGGGGTCAGTGCTTCATCGATCAAAATCGGATCGTTGCTGATCACTTTCCCATCGTTGTCGATCGGTAGTCCAAACTCAAACTTTGTATCTGCGAGGATAATTCCATGATCTTTCGCATATGCACTCGCAGCAACATAGATGTTGAGTGAGCGATCACGCAGCTTCTCCATCAGAGTTCGGCCTCCGAGGTCCTCGATATGAGCACATGCTTCTTCAAATCCGATGTTTTCGTCATGACCTTCATCAGCTTTAGTCGCTGGCGTGAAGATCGGTTCAGGGAGTTGATCACATTGACGAAGACCTTCAGGGAGCTCTACGCCGCAGACTGAACCAGTTCGTTGGTAGTCTTTCAGGCCTGATCCTTCAAGGTATCCACGAACGACACATTCAACTGGGATGACTTTGCACAGACGACCAATTGTTGTTCGTCCTTCAAGCATCTCACGAGTTGTCGATGCGTTAAACGCTTCATCTGGGATCAGATTGGCATCTGTCGAGATCAAGTGAGTCGATGACAATCCTTGATCTTCGATCCAGCGGAGCCAGAAAGTCGCGATTTCAGTCAGCATCTTCCCTTTTCCAGGGATCGCTGTCGGGATCACAACATCGAATGCTGAGATTCTATCTGAGGCGATGATGACGAGTTGAGCTTGGGTCGGATTCCCATCCATATCCTGCTGTGGCGGGATCGTATAGGTATCTCGGACCTTCCCGACTCGTTTATTGGGAAGATTCAGGTTCGTATCGAAAACGGCAGGTTCTAAATCCGACAAAGAACCGGCGGAAGAACCACGATGATCTGGGTTGGAAATGTTGGTTTTCACAATGTGAGCATAGCCAGTCGGGAGCATTTTTCTATAGCTGATTATTGTGAATCTCTCGCAGATAGAAACTCGCTCGAATCAGACGGATTGGGTCGCCTATTGGACACAAATCCCATATCCTGTATGTATATTATTGAACTGATCTGAGACCCATCATGACTTCAGATAATGATTGAGGAGTGTGCGACCTAAGATGCTGCGATTTGTTGCCCCAGAAAACTCTTCGGCGATCCCTCATCAGATCCTCCCCGGTGCTTACCTCATCGGTCCTGATTCTGTACCCATCGCGGGCGAAGTCATTCTGGAGAATGGGTTTATCCGTTGTGAGAAAGGAACACGCGAGGCCGCATCACTCGCGTTGCAGTTCGATCTCGATGAGTCGACGCTTCGATCAATGCTTGCTGATCTCAATATCAATGAGCCAATTATTGACGATATCCAGCTTCGTCCAATGGGCACATGGGTACTCCAAACTTGTTTACTCCATGACCGCAAACGGCCTTATGTTCTCGAACTTGAGCTCGCTCGACATCGAATCATGCTCTTTCTTACTAAATTAGAAGATTGGCAAGCATTCGATATTGCTACTGATTCGCAAGTGATGCGGCTGTTTGAGCAAGCTCGCAATGCCTTTACTAAGGGTTTAGTTGCATCAAGTGCTCATGAGAACGGGATCGAAAAAGCGTCGAAGTATGGATTACTCGCGCTCTGGATCGCGCTAGAAGTCTCAGAACGTTTAAGTTTCCTCCAAACAAGACGAGATTTCTCAGATCGGATGAGTGGAAAACAGTATCTCTCAGTCTCCGAGGATGGCGGAATCAACAAACGAGCGATGCCAGTGCTTCATCCAACGAGAGGTGGCGTTGTGCTCCCGACTCGGCCTGCGATTGGAGCGACAGTTTCTCCAGGCGTGCTCAATCCACAAACCAAGGCTGGCGTAATTGAAGCATGCGATTTCATCTCGCTTCCAATGAGATGGGTTGAGCTTGAACCATTAGAAGGTGAGTACGCATATACCCCGACTGACCAATGGATCGAATGGGCAATCCGTACTGCGAAGTTACCTGTTATTGCTGGGCCTGTGATCGATTTTCGTCCTCAGAGTGTTCCTGAGTGGCTCTACATCTGGGAAAACGATTACGACACGCTTCGCGAGCTTGTGTATGAACATCTCAAAGCGACCGTAACTCGGTATCGTCGAACTGTAAGCAGATGGACAGTGTGCTCAGGTCTTCATTGCGGCGAACACTTCAAACTCGACTTTCAACAGATGATCGATCTCACACGGATCTGTGTTTTGGTTGTGCGCAAGCTCCATCCAAGAGCGAAGGTTCAAGTCGAAATCGTAGAACCTTGGGGCGAATACCACACAAGCGATCGTCGATCACTTCCACCAGTTCTCTATGCAGAGATGCTGACCCAATCCGGGATCCCAATCGATTCGTTCTCGCTCCGAGTGCAGATGGGATCATATGAATCGGGTCAACAAACCAGAGATCTGATGGCGTTCAGCTCAATGCTTGATCAATATTCGATGCTCGATCGTCCTGTCGCGATCTCTGCATTTGGCGCTCCTTCTGGACCGTTGGTTCCAAGCAGTGATCAACATGAATATCCAAGCACTGGACAATGGCGTCAGCCTTGGAGTGAACGCGGACAAGCAGATTGGATGTCTGCATATGGAGCGGTTGCGCTCTCGAAGCCCTATATCGAATCCATCTGTTGGCATGAACTCGCGGATCCTAATGGTGCTACAGAAATGCGTACAGGCGGGCTCCTCGATCGACGATTTGATAAACGAGAGTCGTACCAACGAATGATTGAACTGAGAAAATCGATTCAGAATGGGAAACTCCCCGATCGATTATTGGTCGATGATTTACTTTCGCCTAACTCTGCGATGACATCATCTGCAACCAAATGAACAGATTCGAGTAGACAATGAATCGAGCGAGTGAGCATCCAGATTCCATGAACGATTGGACTCGGACTCCTGCTGCGATCTTTGCAAGCGCAGTTCTCATCGTTATCGCGATTGTAGGAATCACGCTTGCTTGGAATAGATCGAACACTATCTCGAACCCAAGCGTTTTAGCGATTCAACAAACAGGTGAATCAATCAATGAATCATCCGAAATTACCGACGACTTGAATCATCAACCCTCGAATGAATTTCATGTCATCCATCGGATTGATATCAATACTGCGACACTCGCGGAGTTAGATTTAATCCCTGGAATCGGCCCGTCACTCGCTCAAAGCATCTTCGAGTATCGGCGCGATCACGGTCGTTTTCACTCAATTGATGATCTCGACTCTGTTTCAGGGATTGGCCCTAAGACGATCGAAAAAATTGAAGGCTATGCAATAGTCACTCAGGGCGGATAGACTCATCCATATCAATACCATTGGCTCAGGATGCTCGCGTCGAATATCGAAGGCATTATGAGGATGAGTATGCGCATAATTTAAACGACCTATATGAACACGCTTGGATCATTTACTCTTGGACTTACTCACTCCAATCATCGCAGATAACGAGTTTCGATCGTTTGCCAAAGGGCTCGACGATGGACGCCGTACGATCGCGACTGGATCGGTTGGTTCTTCGATTTCGATGATCGCAGCAGCACTTCATCAAAAGACTAAAAGACCTGTTTTGATCGTGTGTGCTCATTTGGATGAAGCAGAGGATATCTACGCAGAAGTCGGGGCCGTCAGCGATAGCAATCGAATGGTCTTCCCTGCGCTTGAGCTCTCTCCAGGAGAGTCGAGCGTCAGCGCGGAACTATTCTCTCAGCGCAGTCTAATTATCTCCGAGATCCAAAGTGATCACTGTGCAGACATCCTCATCGCGCCGATCGCGTCCTTGATGCAACCTGTTCCAACTTCAGATCGAGTTCAAGAGCTTGTCAGAGAGATTCAAGATGCAAGCGTCGTTGTTCCAAACGAGCTTATCGAATGGATGGTCAATGCAGGATACGAACGCGTTGAGACGATCGAGTATCCAGGGCAGTTCGCAATGCGAGGCGGAATCATCGACATCTTCCCGCCGACAGGATACTCCCAATCAATGGGAGGGACTCCTATACCTGTCCGGATTGATTTCTTTGGAGATGAGATCGAGTCAATCTCAGAAATAGACATTGACACAATGGGCTCGGATCGCAAGGTGAAGTCAGTACTCCTCGGCGCGATCGGCGATGCTCAGCTCGCAGGTAGCCGTGATGACATTTCCTTTCTTGAGTATCTTTCGAGAGACACACTTGTGTTGTTGGCCGAGACATTCGAAGTCGTAGAGCAAGGTCGAGGGTACTTTGAACGGATCAGCGACGGGAGAGCAATCTACGGACCGCCTGCAGTTCTCAAGCTTCTTGAAACAAGATTCCACGCACTCGCAGAAGTGAATCAGTTCTCAGCAGGTAAAGCTGACGCAGATGCGTTAGTTGGATTACCAGTTTCTACTTTGCCACTGTTTGATCGAGAGATCTCCACAGCTATCCGAGAACTCGGAGAGCTGAAGGAACAAGTCGAGACAGTGATCCTCGCTTGCGGCTCCGATGGCGAGTTCGCTCGGCTAGGAGAGCTGTTAACACTACACGCTCCTGGGATTGATATCCGCCGTGAGATACTCGATGTCCGTAGAGGGTATGTATTTGAAGGATCGGATTCCCAAGCAGGGATTGGACGCTTCGCGATCGTCCCGGCCGGGGAGTTGTTGCATCGATCCAGTGTTCGTAGACGGATTCAAAAAATCCGTGCTGGCCGAACAATGGATACATTCCTCGATATCCAGGTTGATGATTATGTCGTCCATAACGAGCATGGCATTGCCAAGTTTGTTGGAATGTCAGTCATGGATGCGCCTGGGACTGCGAAGCAACGCCGACAGTTTGAAAAAGGCTTTGATCCGAGCGCGAAGAAACGCAAAGAAGATCAAGAAGAATATCTCACACTCGAGTTTGCAGGTAGGAGCCGATTGCATGTTCCGTGTTCTCAGATCGGACTAGTCCAGAAATATGTCGGCGGATTCAAAGGCAAACCCCCGTTAAGTTCAATCGGAGGAAAGAAGTGGAAAGCACAGAAGGATCGAGTCACTGAATCAGTAAAAGATCTTGCATCAGAGATGTTGCGAGTACGAGCAGCAAGAGAGCATGTACCAGGGTATTCGTATCCTGAAGATACCGCAATGTTCAAAGAGTTCGAAGCAGAGTTTCCTTACGAAGAAACAGAAGACCAACTCGGATCGATGGTCGAGATCAAGAAAGACATGCAATCCTCTCGTCCGATGGATCGACTCATCTGTGGCGATGTCGGATTCGGAAAAACAGAACTCGCGATCCGAGCCGCTTTCAAAGCAGTCGAGGCAGGTCGACAAGTCGCGATTCTCGTTCCTACAACGGTACTCGCGGAGCAGCACGAGCGTACCTTCAGACAACGATTTGCGGATTATCCTTTCAGAGTCGAAGCACTCTCCAGATTCAAATCAACAAAGGACCTGAAACGCACGATCGAGGATTTGAAACTCGGGCGCGTCGATGTAGTTGTAGGAACACATCGACTCTTGTCGAAGGACATCAGGTTTGCTGAGCTTGGGATGGTTGTGATTGACGAAGAACAACGCTTTGGGGTTGAACACAAAGAGCAACTTCTGCGTCTTCGGCTAACAGTTGATGTGCTTACGCTCAGTGCAACTCCCATTCCACGAACATTGCATATGTCGATGCTCGGATTGAGAGATATTTCGAGCCTTACCACGCCTCCGGTTGATCGTAGATCCATCGTGACTGAGGTAATTCCTTACAACACACATCGGATCGCTCGTGCAATCCAACGTGAGCTTGCTCGAGAAGGGCAAGTGTATTATGTCCACAACCGAGTGCACAATATTGAATCTGTCGCAGACAATGTCCGCAAGCTAGTTCCAGGCGCGAAAGTCATCATTGGACATGGACAGATGAGCGGACACGATCTTGAGCGAGTGATGCACAAGTTCATGACTCGACAAGCGGATGTGCTAGTCTCAACAACGATTATCGAATCCGGTATCGACATTCCAACTGCAAATACAATGATCATCAATGATGCAGATCGGTTCGGGCTCTCCGAGCTTCATCAACTCCGAGGCCGAGTGGGACGATCACATCCGAGAGCTTATTGCTATTTGCTGCTTCCTGAAGATCGAACAGTCAAAGAGGTTGCTCAGAAAAGGCTCAAAGCAATCGAAGAATACTCGATGCTCGGCGCAGGATTTAAAATCGCGATGCGCGATCTAGAAATCCGAGGCGCTGGAAACTTGCTCGGCGCTGAGCAATCAGGACATATCGCCGCGGTGGGGTATGAAATGTATTGCCAGCTTCTCGATCAAACAGTTCAGCAACTTACTGAGAGCGGCGTCCCAGAGCAAGTCGTCCACACAAGTGTTGATATTGGCATCTTCGGATACATTCCCAAAGCATATATCCCCAGTGATACCAGACGGATTGAAGCATATCGACGATTTGCGACAGCGAAGACTCAGCAAGAGATTGATCAAGTAGTGGAGGATCTCTCTAGTGCGTATTCGGATCCTCCAGAACTCGTTCGACGTCTCATCCTCAGAGCACGAGTCAGAGCTGAGTGCCAGGAATGTTTTGTACGCGGAGTCAGTCAGCGTGGAGATGATGTAGTATTCCTTACTTCGACTCCTGAACTGATCGTGGAACGGCTCCGATCGGCGCCTGTTGAGATCAGCGTACTTGAAGGAGATCTCGCTCAAACAAATGCAAAGTCTGCGAGCGGAGATAAGATGAACGAGGTGTACGCTCGACCAGCGAATCAACCAAGCTCCGCGATGCAACGATCCAAGACGATTCTTTCATGGCTCGTTGAATCCGACTGAGTTTCCAGGTTAGAAAGCCTGTTTTTAGAGGGTTTTATCAAACCTGAACACATGGAACGGACAAATGTGGTACACTTCCTTGTTAGCAATTAAATGGTTTATTGGAAGATGAGTGAAAAGTAGAACTGCGGCCGAGACATAAAATTGAATCGATACGGCACGCAACCCGAAGGATGATCGATGTACCAGACGAAGAAAATGTCACCAAGTAGTGAATCATCAGCTGATGGGGCAAACCCGCCTCAGTTCAGAGTTGCGAACGATACTCAACTCGATATTCAACTCTCGGCACTCCGCCGACGGCTCATCCGTGAATCATCACAAGCGACAGACTTGCTTACTCAATCACTTGAAGTCTTATGGAATCCAGATGCAGAAGGCGTGCGTGAAATTCGTCGAATCGAGAATCAGATTGATATCGAAGAAGTACGCATCGAACAAGAGTGCTTCAGAATTCTCGCGCTCCAGCAACCTTTCGGCGCAGACTTCCGTTTTCTTACTTTCAGTTTGAAGGTCAACTCTGATATCGAACGCTTAGCTGATCATGCATCATCAATCGCGAAGATCAGCAAGAAGTTTGAATCTAAAAGCCCGGATTGGCCGGATTCATTGCGTGAGATGGGTGAAAGACTTCCATTGATGTGCCAGGAGTTGCTGCGAGCAGTTGTACAGATTGATCCAGCCGCTGCGCAAGAAGTGGTTGACAAAGACAAAGCGATCGACAAACTAGACAAGCAAACATTCCAAGAACTAACTCTCAAGATTGAAACGACTCCATCACGAGCAGCTGATTACATGCTGATGTATCGCATCTCTCGTGAGTTGGAAAGAGTGGGGGATCTGCTTGGGAATATCGCTGAGGATGTTATATACCTCGTAACGGGTGACATTGTGCGTCATTCACCCAAGCCGTCAAAGTCGAAGTGATTGAGACATAAGTCGAGTCCTTAGTACTGCTTCCATAAAGTTCAACTCTGTTGTATACTGATCGATATGATTATCATCGGTATTATTGTTTTGGTTTTTGGGATTCTTATCTTCGGACTCTCCTTGCGTGGACGAGTCAGTGAGCATGGGCAGTACTGCAAGAAATGCAAGTTCAACCTTGACGGGTTATCGTTTGATTCTGAAGATGCGAAATGCCCAGAATGCGGCCGCGACATACATGATGAGACTTGTAGACGGATTAAGCTTCGACGAAGATCTCGAATCGGGCTCGTGTTCGCGTCAATCACGCTCATCCTAGGAATTGGGATCGTGACAGTCGGATCCGCAGGGAAGACAAGTGTAATTATCGCCGCGATGCCCGATTGGATCGTGATACAACTGACAGAGTTCGGAAATGATGAAGCACTCGATGAATTGATCGTACGAACTTCGCTTGTTCCGAGCATCATGTCTGCGTCAAACTGGGATCACGCGATTGAAGCAGGGCTAGCAATCCAAGCAGATCAATCCATAACTTGGGATCTGAGATGGGGACAAGTTCTCTTTGACGCATTGAACTCGAATCAAATGAGTGATGCTCAACTCGAAGAGTACTTCACAAACGGCTATCAGCTTGAACTCCGAGTTCGAGATCGAGTGCATCCCAAATCTTCAAAACTCCCAAACACCTTACTTCTGAAACAGTTCAGAATGGAATGTATCAACGGGGGAGTGACAGAATATTCATTCCGTTATCACATAACAGCTTGTCGTGTCGAAGGGTCGATTCCGTTCTATGAGCGCGAACTCTCAGAACATCGAAACAATGTAAGGATCTTTCAAGATGGTTCTATATCTTCCAATTCGGATTGGCTCAACAACTTCTCAGAGATCTTTGACAAAGCTCCGGGTGAGCATGTTCAACTTGTCTTTGAATATTCAACTCGGCTCGATCAAGGAGATCGAGTTGAACCCATATTCGAGTCTAAGGTGCAAAGAAGAGTGAATGTGAGCATTGTCGATCCGAGCGAGCCGATTGTTCGTATATTAAAAAATGATGAGATTGCTCTGAGTCTCTTTGAATCGACATCCATAAGTCCATTCTCAATATTAATGAAACCGCCAGAGCCAAGATTAAAAGCACGCAGGATGAGCCCGAGTTCAATATTCATTGTTGATGGGATGATTCCGCACTATGTTTCAATGCAGTTTTATCTAGCTGTTGAAGGCGAGGAGTACAAGATTGGTTTCGCGAGTAATGAAACCTCTCAGTTAACAAGCTTTGGTGGGTGGCTGAAGTTCGATTCGACGCCACAGAATGGTTTAACCCAAGAGCAAGTCGTGGAGATTCATTCGAAGTTACTTGAGCTGGACTCTGTCACGATCATTGCGAAGACTGAAGTAGAGAGGATGCTCAACAAACCAGGTGTTAATGAGATTGTTGGCGTGAATCTATTCTTTGAGGATGTACCGATCGAAATCGTCGAAAACCTAAGTGCTGGTTTTGAAAATGGAGTGAAACCGACCCGTTTCGAGTCTTTCGGCGTGAGTCCATGATGTAGCTGGGATGTAGCTGGATAGGGATAGGTAGACAAAGAGTGGGGGAGATCAGATTATGTGCGCGCACGAAAAAGCCTGCTCGTGAAAGCAGGCTTTACGCGGTTCTTTGACCGGTAAACAGTTGGGTCCAACTTCACTACTCATTACTGAGTAACTATTCGTCACTGAACTCGCAAAAGAACAGTTTTATGACGAACGACAATGTGCTCATAGATCTTGATTCGGTTCGCACCGAGATGATTACCATTTTGATTCCCTAAAAGGGTTTCATGGGGGTAACCATACGATCAAGTCTAAGGAAATCCCTTAGAAAGGAGGTGATCCAGCCGCAGGTTCTCCTACGGCTACCTTGTTACGACTTCGTCCCAGTCACCATTCTTGCCGTAGGCACCCCTGAAATGAGGTGACTTCGGGCACTAACAGCTTCCATGACGTGACGGGCGGTGTGTACAAGGCTCAGGAACGTATTCACCGCGTCGTAGCTGATACGCGATTACTAGCGATTCCGGCTTCAAGCAGGCGAATTTCAGCCTGCTATCCGAACTGGGGCACGGTTTTTGC
>Ga0209344_10000598_pt1 | contig 58738 bp, 54 predicted proteins | sample Cruoilmetagenom6_FD_187293 | JGI IMG/M metagenome (GOLD analysis project Ga0209344, IMG submission 187293) | Oil polluted marine microbial communities from Coal Oil Point, Santa Barbara, California, USA - Santa Barbara Oil Seep Sample 6 (SPAdes)... | ecosystem: Environmental > Aquatic > Marine... | reverse complement strand
TGCCGCCCGAGCCCTTGGTGCCGCCGGAGCCCTTGGTGCCGCCCGAGCCCTTGGTGCCGCCCGAGCCCTTGGTGCCGCCGGAGCCTTTGGTGCCGCCGGAGCCTTTGGTGCCGCCCGAGCCTTTGGTGCCGCCCGAGCCCTTGGTGCCGCCGGAGCCCTTGGTGCCGCCCGAGCCCTTGGTGCCGCCCGAGCCCTTGGTGCCGCCCGAGCCCTTGGTGCCGCCTGAGCCCTTGGTGCCGCCTGAGCCCTTGGTGCCGCCCGAGCCTTTGGTGCCGCCTGAGCCTTTGGTGCCGCCGGAGCCCTTGGTGCCGCCCGAGCCTTTGGTGCCGCCCGAGCCTTTGGTGCCGCCGGAGCCTTTGGTGCCGCCCGAGCCTTTGGTGCCGCCCGAGCCTTTGGTGCCGCCGGAGCCCTTGGTGCCGCCCGAGCCTTTGGTGCCGCCCGAGCCTTTGGTGCCGCCCGAGCCCTTGGTGCCGCCGGAGCCCTTGGTGCCGCCGGAGCCCTTGGTGCCGCCGGAGCCCTTGGTGCCGCCCGAGCCTTTGGTGCCGCCCGAGCCTTTGGTGCCGCCCGAGCCTTTGGTGCCGCCCGAGCCTTTGGTGCCACCCGAGCCGTCATCGGTAACACCACCGGTCAGGATCTGCGGGTTGCTGCTGTCCGAGTCGATCACCAGTGTAACGTTTGACAAATCAATATCGTCAAGGGTCATCGGGCCATTGTCGGACCATAACGTAAAGCGCACATTGGCGACCTCGCCCTCGGTCGAATCCGGCATCTGGCCAAATTGAATAACAGCATCATAGTTTTCCGGGACAGTGAAGCCATTGGCCAACGCGTTGATCGCATTGGCGCTTGCTTCATGGCCGGTCACCGGCAGGTTGTTGGGATCGGGAAAGAAGTGCAGCGCACCCACGTCCGCATCATCGGCCATGTTGAAGAACAACCCATCGATATCGCCGATTTCACCATCGGGTGAGGTCGATTGCAGGTCAAAGAACAGCGTTCCTTCGACTGTTTGCAAGACCGAAACTGTTATCTGTGGGCTATCGCCGAGGCTGAACGTCTCGGTGAGCTTACCACCATCGTCAGTAGTAGCGTCGCCTTCACTCGCTTGCTCGGAGCCCCCGGAATCATGACTCTCGTCAAAGTCGGCGGCCAAGTGTTCGTCGTACCAACTGGAGAAAGCATCGCCTTCGACGCCGCCATTATGGTAGGCATCTGTTGAACTGGCCGATGCGTGGCCGGAGCCATTGGTGCCCCCGTCTCTATAATCCTTCATACTTTCATCTCCCCTAATCTATTGGAAATTCATGCGCGCAGGCGCGTTGGTTTGTTGTCCGAAGCCGAATGAAGGCCGCAGAGAACCAGCCCGAAATCAATTCTTAAACGCTATGCGACCGCCGCAATTTTGCCAAATTTTTCCTGCATTTAGAACAAATTGGTCATTTTTTGTCGTCCAGTTGGAAACAGTGCGCGCGGATATTCTTTTTTCCCAGAGGACCCAAGGTCAATCCCCTCGCCGATCCTGCCCGAGCGTCGGCGAATCAGCTGGCGAATCATTTCCTTACTCTGACCTCAAATTCGCCGATTTTCGCCGATAGCCCTTGTAAAGAACTCCGGGTCCGGTCGCGCGTTTTGCGGCTCTGCGGGGGACAGGCACCCATTTTGGTATTCGGGGTAAGCATGAGCGGCAGGAAAAAACGCAAAATGCGGATTGTAGAAAGTGCTGAAAGGCTCTTCTCCCAACCCGTTCTTGATGTGGATTCGCCGGGGGGGGAAAGCCGCTCAAGCTATCGGCTTGTCTTTGCCGATCGCACCGTGATTGCCACCCTGCGCCCCAACTTTCGTCGAACCCATATCGAAGCCTTCACGCTTCGCAAGCTCTGGCCGAACTGCACTGACTTGCCCGAATGTCTGGGCGTGGATGGCGAGATACTGTTTCAATCGGACGTCGGCGGCAAGCGTCTCAACCTTGAGATATCCAAGGTCAACAAGTCAAAACGGGTTGACCTGGCCCATGACGCCGTCGCGTCGATCTTTCGTATTCAGGCCGCGGGTCGCAAGGCCAGGCTGCACGAAGCGCTGCCACACCTGGGGCAGAACAAGCTATGGCTGGAAAACTTCGTGGGAGGCGTTAGCGAACTTGAAGAGTTTTCCCAAGGGCGCTCTGCAAGCCTCGACAGACCCGCCCTATGCGACATGATTGCCTATCCAGGGGCGCAATTCGTCAAATGGGACTGTCGGTCGGGGAATGCCGCCATTGGCCCGGATGATAAATTGCGCTGGTTCGACTGTGAATACTCAGGCGCCCGCCACGGGGCCGAAGATTTTGCCTGGCTGATCGGGGATGAAGCCTGGCCCCTGAGCCCCGAGGTGATGGAGACAATTGTTGCCGACTGCTTTGACCCCGGCACTGGCCATGCAAGGGATGACTATCTTGACTACATGGCTCTCTATCTGACCTTTCATTGTATTCAGCGGTTCAAACTGATCGTGAATGAGGCCAATAAACGCGGCTGGCTGTCGAAAACGCGGGTGCGCAAATACGATGATGTTGGCGCACACCCGGAGTTTGCCGCGCATATCTGCAGGGTAGGGAGCTATTTCGCGGAGAGAAACAATGAAACACGGCCTGTGGCACGTGATTTTGAAGATGCCGAGCTCGTATTTCTGAACGTCCTGAAGGATAGCCTGAAACGGGCAAAGGCGTGACCCTCATGAAGCATAATCAAATCAAACCCGTCCCGGACACCGCGTTGCAGGTCAGTATCATCGACAGCTATGCGGATTTCGTCAAATTGCGCGATGCATGGCAGGGGCTTGAACGTCGCGATCCGGAATCTACCGTGTTTCTGACATGGGACTGGATGGCGCAGATATTCCGCGACAGGCCATTTCGGTGGAGCGTCCTTGTGGTGCGCGATCCGGCCAGAGCCGGTGATGTGCTGTGCATCCTGCCGCTGAAATATCGTGTGCATTGGAGCACCAGCCGCAAGGAATTTCAAACCGAGCTGGAAGCCGCCGGACGACTGCTGTGGAGTGAATACACCGGGTTCCTGTGCAACCCGGCGCATGAGGTTGAGGCGCTGACAGCGGCTGCGGGCAAGCTGGCGCGGATGCCGTGGACCAAACTGTCGATGCGCTATGTCGCGCAACATCGCCGCTGCACAATCTTCACCGAGGCGCTGGCCGATCAGGGCTTTTCGGTGAGGTTCCGAGATTACTTGATCAACAACAAGGAAACCAACAATCTGCTGTGTCCGCAGGTTGAACTGCCGGAAGATTTCGACACTTATCTGAAAACCCAGCTCAGCAGTAATACCCGGCAGAAATTCAATCGCTTCAAACGCAAAAGTCTGGACACAGGCGACTACAACATCACCTGCGCCGATAATACGTCATTTGAGTCCGATCTCGAGGCGCTGCTGACGTTCTGGAAACAGAAATGGAGCGCGCAGAAAGGCGAAGAGCAGGCCGAGCGTGTGGCCGCCAACTACCGCGATGTCCTGACGGCGGCACAGCGCATCGGGACATTGTTCATGCCGGTTCTGCGCAAGGGGAACACGCCGCTCGGCGCGTTGGGGCATGTGCTGGATGTAAAGAACGGTTTGATGCATTTCATCGTGGCTGGCCGGGATTTCGAAGCAAAAGAGACCTTCATCGGGTCGGCGATGCATTTCCACAGCATCGAATGGGCGATTGCGCAGGGCTATATTTGCTACGATTTCTGCCACGGCAACGAGGCCTATAAATATAACTACGGCGCGCAGGACCATGATGTCCTGTACTTTGAGGTCCGCCGCAAGAACCTGCGCGATGATCTGGTGCTTGATTCTATCTGCATCGGTGACGCAATGCGGCGGGTCGAGACATTCCTGAACAGCGGTAAAACCGATCATGCCGCGCGTGCCTGTGCGCAGATTGCAAAGCTGTTTTCCTGAAACATCAATGACGGCTGATGCAAATTTTCGGTCCGGAAAACGGCCATTTCACAAGGGTGTTTGAAGTCGGCGACGTTACAAATGACAAGAAACAGAGCCACTCCACGCCCATTCGACAGGATCGTGCGAATCCTGTCCAATCCTGCTCCCATTTCGGGAAATGGCCTTGTTGCTCAGTCCCAGAACAGGATGGTGCCGAAGTGTGACTGCAACTTTCCGGTCACCTGCGGGCCTTGTTTTCCGACCGTTAGACATGGACGGATTGAACCGGCCACGATGGTTGATGGCGCTTGAGCAGATCCTGCGTCCGAAGGAATAACGGCCTGTCCCATGGCGCTCTGGTGTGCTCTACCCTTGGTGACTCAAAATCATAAAGTCGTGATATCACCTCACGGTCCAGAAGAAATTTACCACTCTTTTAACCCCAGTAATTCATGGGGTTTGAGTTTTTCGTTGATATAGCCCGTTTTGCCCCTCCTTTTTTGGTTCACGCAAGCGTCATGTTTTTTCGGGCTGTGTGGGGTGATGTTGCGACGCGACCGCGTCGAAGGGTAGACAGTAGATGTTCTGACGTGATCTGAAAAGCGCTGGACGAAGAGTGGTGGCCGCAGATACAAATGCACTTCGGCTTGAATCTCAGATTGAGCGATCCGATAGTCGAAGATGATTGGGGCGCCGCGTGCGAATTGGCCAGGTAGCAGATGCAAATGACATTTAAAGAATTAAAACCAAATGGACGGTATTCATGTGCATGATGTTCAGATCAAGCGCGAAAACTATATTTGTTTTATTTCGCAATCTATATAATGGCTTGCGATCTAATCTTAAGGCGACTTCATGACCCCGGCCGCCCGGATTTCCGCCGCAATCGAGGTGCTGGATGCGATCCTTGACGGCGCGCATGCGGAAAAAGCGCTAGGCGGATGGGCAAGGCGCTCGCGCTTTGCCGGCTCCAAGGATCGCGCGGCCTTGCGCGATCATGTGTTTGGTGTTCTGCGCTGTTGGCGCTCTTATGCGGCGCTTGGCGGTGCTGGCACGGGGCGCGGTTTGATGATCGGGGCGTTGCGCGCGCAAGGCTCTGATCCGGAAGAGTTTTTCACCGGAGAGGGTCATGCGCCCGAACCGTTGAGCGCGGCCGAACGCGCCGCTGGCTCTGCGCCAACAGGCGCGGCGCGGCTTGATCTTCCGGATTGGCTCTGGCCGCTTTTTGAGGCCTCGCTTGGCAATGCGGCCGAAGATGCGGCGCTTGCCCTGCGGTCGCGTGCGCCGGTGATGCTGCGGGTCAACCTGCGGCAAGGGGACCCTGCGCAGGCGATTGCGCGTCTGGCCAATGAGGGAATTGTCGCGCAACCGCATGATATTGCCAGTACTGCCCTGCATGTCACGGAAGGGGAACGAAAAATTTCCGGCTCTGCCTGTTACAACGATGGCTTGGTCGAGCTTCAGGATGGCAGTAGTCAGGCGGCAATGGCCCGGCTTGAGATCGCGCCCGGCGCGCGCGTCATGGATTATTGCGCCGGGGGGGGTGGCAAGGTTCTGGCGCTCGCGGCGCGCGTGGAGGGGGCGTTTTTTGCCCATGATACCGCGCCGCAGCGGATGACGGACCTGCCGGTTCGCGCCGAGCGTGCGGGCGTTCGCGTTGATATTGTCGAGACGGCGCGGCTCCGTGATGAGGGGCCATTCGATCTGGTGCTGTGTGATGCGCCCTGTTCAGGAAGTGGGACATGGCGCCGCACGCCCGAGGCAAAATGGGCGCTGACACCCGAACGCTTGAACGAGCTGACCTCAATCCAGCGCCAGATATTGCAGGACGCCGCCCCTCTGGTCACTCCGGGTGGGGTTTTGGTTTATGCGACATGCTCTCTTTTTGCCGATGAAAACCAAGCGACGATATCCCACTTTTTAAATAAAAATCCGGAATGGGAAATAATCGATGAAACCCGGTTTGCGATTTCTGAGGCAGGCGACGGTTTCTACATCTCGCAACTTCGTAAGAAGAGTTGATCTACCGCAACCTTGACGTGTTTTTTGGAGCGCCGTTAAACCTCACTTAAGGGTTTTGCCTCAGACAGGAGGGGAAACAGCGAACTTAAGGGAGCGGCTATTGGCTTTCATGACCCTTTCCGGCGGGCCAATCCGTCAGGCCGCATTGCGCATCGGACCGCGGGCCGGCGTCGTTCTTCTGGCCGCACTCCTGTTCTGGGCGGCGGCCTACCTTGTGCCCGCCGGGATGGCGCAGCTTGCTCTGGCTCTGGTGGGGGCAACCTTGGCGCTGGTTGCGATCTGGGTTGTTGTCATCAAACGTTCTATGGCGCGCTCCGCGCGGGATTTGCAGACTCGCGCACGAGAGTTGGTTGGCGATGATCTGGCGCCGTCGATCCTGACAGGGCCGGAGGGAAGAATAGTCTACTCCAACCCCGCGGCGGTCGACGCTTTTGACGCCGGGGCGGCCGTGACCCTGGCGGGGGCCTTGCGTCCGTTACTGGCCAATCCCGGTGTTATTCTCTTTCGGATGGAAAGCCGCGCCATGGCCAAAGGCGCCGCAGTCGAAGACGTGGTAACGCGCGTCGGGCACATGCGGCTGAGTGTTCACCGCGCCGGACTGGATCATTTTCTCTGGCGTATCGAAAAATCTGCGGATCGCCCGCAACGGGACGCCGATCCGGTATCCCTGCCGATGTTGACCGTGGGCCGCAATGAGGCGGTTCTGTTCATGAATGGCGCGGCCCGCAATCTTGTCGGCGAGCGTGCCCGTACGCTTGATCGGATCAGCTCGAAACTGCCGCTGCGCTCGGGGGAGATGAACGAGATCAACACGCCCGACGGCGAGGTCTCCTGTCTGGTGGTCGAACTGGAGGGCACCGCCGGGCGGCGCGAGATTTTCCTTTTGCCGGGGGGCGCCGGTGCCGAACGACAGCCCGACGGCTGGGCGTTCTTTGATGACCTGCCTGTGCCTTTGCTAAAGGTTGCGCGGAATGGAGCTATCCAGCTTTCAAACCGTCCGGCGCGTGACCTTCTGGGTGTGGCGAGCTGCAAGGATGCGCTTCTGAGCGATATGATGGAGGGGTTGGGCCGTTCGATTACAGATTGGCTTGATGATGCCGCAGCCGGGCGCGGAACGGTGCATTCTGAATTCTTGCGCGTGTGCCGCAAAGATCGCGAGGTTTTTGTGCAGGTCACGCTAAACCGGGCGATGGAAGAAGGTGAGGTGGTGCTCATTGCCGTGCTGAGCGATGCGACCGAGCTTAAATCGCTGGAGGCGCAGTTTGTTCAAAGCCAGAAGATGCAGGCGATTGGCCAGTTGGCCGGCGGGGTGGCGCATGATTTCAACAACCTTCTGACGGCGATTTCGGGCCATTGCGACCTGCTTTTGCTGCGTCATGATCAGGGGGATATCGATTATAGCGATCTGATGCAGATCAACCAGAATGCCAATCGCGCGGCGGCCCTGGTCAGCCAGCTTTTGGCCTATTCCCGCAAGCAGACGTTGCGGCCACAGGTTGTTGACTTGCGCGATACTCTGTCGGACCTGACACATCTTTTGAACCGGCTGGTCGGTGAGAAGGTCACGCTTTCCCTGAGCCATGACCCGACGCTGTCTGCCATTCGTGCCGACAAGCGACAGTTGGAGCAGGTGTTGATGAATTTGGTGGTCAATGCTCGCGATGCGATGCCCGAGGGCGGCGACATTCGGATCGTGACCGAAAACCTGACGCTGACAGAGCCTCTGCGCCGCGACCGCGCCGTGGTTGCGCCGGGGCGTTATGTGTCGGTTCAGGTGATCGACGAAGGGTCCGGGATTGCGCCGGACAAACTCCCGAAGGTGTTCGAGCCGTTTTTCACAACCAAACGGACCGGCGAGGGCACCGGGCTTGGCCTGTCCACGGCCTATGGCATCGTGAAACAGACCGGCGGCTTCATCTTCGTTGATAGCGCTCAGGGCAAGGGCGCGAGCTTTCAACTGATGTTTCCGGCCTACCTTGGTGACGACAAGGTCGAAGCAATTCCCAAGGCCGCCGCCAGAAACGAGGCGCCGGCGAGCGGCGTCATCCTGCTTGTCGAGGACGAAGCGCCGGTGCGGGCCTTTGCCAGCCGTGCATTGCAGTTGCGCGGGTTCACGGTGCTAGAGGCCGAATCAGCCGAAGACGCGTTAGAGATTCTGACGGATGAGGCGCTCAGAGTAGATGTTTTCGTCACCGACGTCGTCATGCCAGGGATCGACGGGCCAAGCTGGGTGCAGACCGCTTTGAAAGAGCGCCCCGACGTCAAGGTCGTGTTCATGTCAGGCTACGCCGAAGAAACCTTTGGCGATGCGCAGGCCAAAATTCCGAATTCGGTTTTCCTTCCCAAACCATTTTCTCTGAATGAGCTTACCGAGACGGTTCACCGCCAGATTGGTCAGGGGACTTCGGGGCGCTAAACCTTTGGCGCGGGCTTGGGGCGTGCAGGCAGGGGAGTGTGGTGCCCATTGGCGCCAATGCCCTCCCAAAGGGCGAAATCACTGGAAAACTTGCGCCGCAGTCGGGCCTCGGTCTTTGCGCTCAATTCCAGAGCGCGCGCGGGGGATGCATTCAGGTTTTCGGTTTTGATCGTCGTTCCGAGTCGCTGTTCGAGAAAGCGCAGAAGGCCCGGCTGATCTTCATACCGAAACAGATGGGTGACACAGGTGCCATTGCGCTGTGGTTCGAGAAACTTTGACTGCGCGCCGACAGCTGCGAAACCGGGTTGCTCGCCCATGCAATAGGCGGTGACGAAATCGTCAAAACTCAGATCTTGCGTGCTGTTGGCGGTCCCAGCCATCGCCGGTCTTTGACGATAGCGATACCAGCTGCCAAGCCAGCTTATCGGCTCGCGCATCACCGCCAGAACATCAACGTCCGGCGCAATGAACCGTTCGATCATCGGGCGAAAGAACCGGTTGTAGCGAAAGACCGGCGCATGTTTCAGTTCGGGCGGCGAGGTCACCGCGATTGCCGCGAGCGGGGAAAGGCTCGCCTGATAGGCCGTGCTCCCGGTTTTCGGGACTGACAGGAATACCAGCTTCGCCTTTGAAAAAACTAACATCTTTCGGCCTTTTCCAAGAGATTTTTGCGCATTGGGTCACCGTAAACTACTTGTTAATCGTTTCGGGCAAAAGTGGATTTACCAATAATCTTCTTGAAATGTTCCGCTTTTGTCCTCATAACGGCGAGAACAAGGGGCGAACAAAGGCAGCGATTGCCGCCCGTGACCGGGTGTGGAATAAGGAAGCGAACAAATGGCAACGGCAGATCTTTTATCCATGGACAAAAAGAAAGACACGGACAAGCAAAAGGCGCTGGATAGCGCCCTTGCCCAGATCGAACGGCAGTTCGGCAAAGGCTCTATCATGCGGATGGGCGGCGCCAATCAGATCGCTGATGTCGAGGCAACCTCGACCGGTTCGCTTGGGCTTGATATCGCGCTTGGCATCGGCGGCATCCCCAAGGGGCGCATCATCGAGATTTATGGGCCCGAAAGCTCTGGCAAGACGACGCTGACGCTGCATTGTGTGGCGGAAGAACAGAAGAAGGGCGGTATCTGCGCCTTTGTCGATGCCGAACATGCCCTTGACCCAGTCTATGCGCGCAAGCTTGGCGTCAACCTTGATGATCTGTTGATTTCACAGCCCGACACCGGCGAGCAGGCTCTTGAAATCGTCGATACGCTGGTGCGCTCGGGCGCGGTCAGCATGATCGTGGTCGATTCGGTGGCCGCTCTTACCCCCAAGTCGGAACTTGAGGGCGAGATGGGCGACAGTAGCGTCGGCGTGCATGCCCGCCTGATGAGCAAGGCCATGCGCAAGCTGACCGGCTCGATCAGCCGCACCAAATGCACGGTTGTTTTCATCAACCAGATCCGGATGAAGATTGGCGTCATGTTCGGCAGTCCGGAAACCACTACCGGCGGCAACGCGTTGAAATTCTATAGCTCGGTCCGGCTTGATATTCGCCGTATCGGCTCGCTCAAGGATCGCGACGAAATCGTTGGCAACGCCACCCGTGTCAAGGTCGTCAAGAACAAGGTGGCACCGCCCTTCAAACAGGTGGAATTCGACATCATGTATGGCGAAGGCATCAGCAAGATGGGCGAGCTTCTTGATCTTGGCTCCAAGGCCGGCGTCGTTGAAAAATCCGGAAGCTGGTTCAGCTACGGGGATGAACGCATCGGGCAGGGGCGTGAGAATGCCAAAACCTTTTTGCGCGAAAACCCCAAGATGGCGCTTGAGATCGAGGATAAAATTCGCGCCTCTCACGGGCTGGATTTTGATATGTCCGGACGCCCTGAAGACAGTGATGATAGCGATATCGTTGAGGGATAACCCCATATCCCCGACACGATTGAGGCCCGGCCAATGCGCCGGGCCTTTTCTTGCGGTGGACATGGCAAGACGGCCCCGTTAAATCAACCGGATGCAGGTCAGATAACCGCCCGGAAAGAGATGCCAATGCCAACGCTGAATGAAATCCGTTCGACTTTTCTCAACTTTTTCGAGCGCAACGATCACCGCATCGTCGATAGCTCACCGCTTGTGCCGCGCAATGACCCGACGTTGATGTTTACCAATTCCGGAATGGTGCAGTTCAAGAACTGTTTCACCGGGGTCGAGCATCGCGATTACACCCGCGCCACCACAAGCCAGAAATGCGTGCGCGCCGGCGGCAAGCATAACGATCTCGACAATGTCGGCTATACCGCGCGCCATCACACGTTTTTCGAGATGCTCGGCAACTTCAGCTTTGGGGATTATTTCAAGGAACAGGCGATCCCCTATGCCTGGGATCTGCTGACCAAGGATTTCGGGCTGGATAAGTCAAAGCTTCTGGTCACGGTCTATCATACCGATGACGAGGCGGCGTCGATCTGGAAGAAATATGCCGGGCTTGGCGATGACCGGATCATTCGGATCGCGACCGATGACAATTTCTGGTCGATGGGTGCGACCGGCCCCTGTGGCCCCTGCACCGAGATTTTCTATGACCATGGCCCGGATATCTGGGGCGGCCCTCCGGGCAGTGCGGAAGAGGATGGCGATCGTTTCATCGAGATATGGAACCTTGTTTTCATGCAGAATGAACGGTTCGAGGATGGCACGCAGCGCGACCTTGACATGCAGTCGATTGATACCGGCATGGGGCTGGAACGGATTGGCGCGCTGTTGCAGGGCAAGCATGACAATTACGACACCGACCTGATGCGCAACCTGATCGAGGCAAGCGCCAATGTCACAAGCCAGGATCCCGATGGCCCCGGCAATGTGCATCACCGGGTGATTGCCGATCACCTGCGCTCGACCTCTTTCCTGATGGCCGATGGGGTGATGCCAAGCAATGAGGGGCGCGGTTATGTGCTGCGCCGGATCATGCGCCGCGCCATGCGTCATGCGCATCTTTTGGGTGCCAAGGACCCGGTCATGCACCGTCTGGTGTCGGCGCTTGTGGCGCAAATGGGTCAGGCCTATCCCGAACTTGGCCGCGCCCAATCCATGATCGAGGAAACACTACGGCTTGAAGAAACCCGCTTTAAACAAACGCTTGAGCGTGGGTTGCGGCTTTTGGATGACGAACTTGGTGATCTGCCCGAGGGCGTGGCCCTGCCGGGGGCGACGGCGTTCAAGCTGTATGACACCTTCGGCTTTCCGCTTGATCTGACGCAGGACGCGCTGCGCGAAAAGGGCCGGTCGGTTGACGCCGAGGGCTTTGACGCGGCCATGGCCGAGCAAAAGGCCAAGGCGCGCGCGGCATGGTCCGGCTCGGGCGAGGCGGCGGATGCGGCCGTCTGGTTTGATATTGCCGAAGACAAGGGCACAACCGATTTTCTTGGCTATGACACCGAAGTGGCCGAGGGGCAGATCACCGCGCTTGTGGCCGATGGCGCGCCGGTTGCGGCGGCCAAAGCGGGCGACACTGTTCAGATCGTCCTGAACCAGACGCCGTTTTATGCAGAATCCGGTGGTCAGGTGGGCGATCAGGGCGTGATCAAGACCGAAACCGGCAGCGGGCGTGTGACCGATACCAAAAAGGTGGCCGGGGTGTTCATCCATTTTGCCGAGGTGAGCGAAGGCGAGATCACAGTCGGGCAGGCGGCACAGTTAAACGTCGATCACGCCCGCCGCAGCGCCATTCGCGCCAACCATTCGGCGACGCATTTGCTTCATGAGGCGCTGCGCGAGGTGCTTGGCCCCCACGTGGCACAGCGCGGATCGCTCAATGCTGAGGATCGCCTGCGCTTTGACTTTAGCCATACCAAGCCGCTGAGCGATGATGAGATGGCTAGGGTCGAGGCCGATGTAAACGCCTATATCCGCCAGAACAGCGCCGTCGAAACCCGCATCATGACGCCCGACGATGCGCGCGGCCTTGGGGCGCAGGCGCTGTTTGGCGAGAAATACGGCGATGAGGTGCGGGTCGTGTCGATGGGGCAAGCGGATGGCTCGGGTCGCGGGCCGGACGGGCGGACCTATTCGATCGAACTTTGCGGCGGCACCCATGTGCGCCAGACCGGCGATATCGGCGTCTTTGTGGCGCTTGGCGATAGCGCGTCAAGTGCCGGCGTGCGCCGGATCGAGGCGCTGACCGGGGCGGCGGCTTTTGAGTATCTTGCTGGGCAAAATGCGCGCCTGTCCTTGGTTGCGCAGGACCTCAAGGCGCGCCCGGAAGAGGTTGCCGAGCGGGTCAAATCGCTCATGGACGAGCGCCGCGCGCTGTCCAACGAGGTCGCACAGCTGCGCCGCGAATTGGCGATGGCCGGTGGGTCCGGTGAGGGTGGCGGCCCCGAGGTGCGCGAAATCAACGGCGTGAAATTCATCGCACAGGTACTGTCCGGCGTTCAGGGCAGAGATCTTCCGCCACTGATTGACGAGCATAAGGCGCGCCTTGGATCGGGGGCGGTCTTGCTCATGGCCGATACAGGTGGCAAAGTGGCCGTTGCCGCCGGCGTGACCGGGGATATGACCGCTCGGATCTCGGCGGTGGATCTGGTGCGCGCCGCTGTGGCCGAATTGGGCGGAAAGGGCGGCGGTGGTCGCCCCGATATGGCCCAAGGCGGCGGCAGCGACATCACCGGGTCAGAGGCCGCGATCAAGGCGGCAGAGGGGGTCATTTCGGCCTGAGGAGGAACGATGAGCGCCTATATAATTGCCCGGATCAATGTGACCGACGCCGAAGACTACAAGAACTATGCAGGCCAAACGGTTGCTTTGGCAGAGAAATTTGGCGGCAAGTTTCTGGTGAAGGGGGGCGCACAGACCCAGTTGGAGGGCAACGGTCCCGACCGGCATGTGCTGATCGAATTCCCGGATCGCGAGACCGCTCTTGAGTGGTATAATTCCGACGCCTATCGCCGTATTTTGCCGATCGCGATCAGCAGCAGTGACCGCGACATTGTCGTCGTAGACGGCCTTTGACCCCGAGGAGAGACCAGCATGCCAGCCCTTTGGATTGCCCATGTGACCGTGACCGATGACGAGGCCTATGGCAAATATGCCAAGCTTGCGGGCCCTGCGATTGCCAAGCATGGCGGTGCGTTCATCGCACGCGGCGGGCGGTTTGTACAACTTGAGGGCAAGGAGCGCCCGCGCAACGTCGTGGCGCGTTTTCCCTCGGTCGAGGCGGCCGAGACATGTTATCACAGCGACGACTATCAGGCGGCGCTGAACCATGCGCGTGGTGCATCCGAGCGCGAACTGCTTATCGTCGAAATTACTGAATAATGTTGTTCACCGCCCGCTCGCCAATGGATTTGGCGCTTAGCGGGCGGTGCATGATTGCGCCGTAAGGGCTAGGCCTTTTTCGCGTTCCGCTTGCGCTCGATCGGATCGAGGAAGCGCTTGCGCAGACGGATGGCGTTGGGGGTGACCTCGACCAACTCGTCATCGTCGATATAGGCAATCGCCTGTTCCAGGCTCATGGTGACCGGTGTGGTCAGGCGCACGGCCTCGTCGGTGCCAGAGGCCCGCACATTGGTCAATTTTTTGCCCTTGAGGGGGTTCACTTCAAGATCGTTTTCGCGGGCGTGTTCACCGATGATCATACCGGTATAAATCTTGGTTTGCGGACCGATGAACATCTTGCCGCGCTCTTCCAGATTCCAGAGCGCATAGGCCACGGACTCGCCGGTTTCCATCGAGATCAGAACACCCGAGCGGCGGCCGGGGATGGCGCCACGATACGGCGTCCAGCTATTGAAAACGCGGTTCAGAACACCAGTGCCGCGCGTGTCGGTCAGGAATTCACCGTGGTAGCCGATAAGCCCGCGCGACGGTACAAGCGCAATGATCCGTGTCTTGCCAGCCCCTGCCGGTTTCATCTCGGTCAGATCGCCCTTGCGCGGGCCGGTCAGCTTTTCGATCACGGCGCCGGAATACTCGTCATCGACGTCAATCGTGACCTCTTCAAGCGGTTCAAGACGCTCGCCGTTCTCGCCGTCGCGCATAAGAACCTGCGGCCGCGAAATGCTGAGTTCAAAGCCTTCGCGGCGCATGTTTTCAATCAACACGCCCATCTGCAATTCGCCGCGACCGGCCACCTCGAAGGCGTCGCCGCCAGGGGTATCGGTGACGCGGATCGCAACGTTTGATTCGGCCTCTTTCAGCAAGCGCTCGCGGATCACCCGTGATTGGACCTTCTTGCCATCGCGGCCCGCCAGGGGGCTGTCATTGATGCCAAAGGTCACGGTGATGGTGGGCGGGTCAATCGGTTGGGCCTCGATTGGCTCTTCGACAGCAAGGGCGCAGATCGTATCGGCCACGGTGGCCTTTGACATGCCGGCAAGGCTCACGATGTCGCCGGCAAGGGCCTCGTCGATATCCTGGCTTGCGAGGCCGCGAAACGCCTGAATACGGGTGACGCGGAACTGTTCGATTTTCTGGCCGATGCGGCTTAGGGCCTGGACGGTTGCGCCGACCTTGAGGCGGCCGGATTCAACCCGGCCGGTCAGCAAACGACCCACAAACGGATCGGCGCCAAGCGTTGTCGCCAGCATGCGAAAATCTTCGTCTTGATGGGCGACCTGCTTGGGCGCCGGGACGTGGTTGACGATAAGCTCGAACAGGGCGGTAAGGTCTTTGCGCGGTCCGTGCAGCTCGTGATCGGCCCAGCCGGAGCGCCCGGAGGCATACATATGCGGGAAATCAAGCTGATCGTCATTGGCATCAAGGCTGGCAAAAAGATCAAAACATTCGTTCAGCGCGCGGTCCGGCTCGGCGTCGGTCTTGTCGACCTTGTTGAGAACGACGATCGGGCGCAACCCAAGACGCAGCGCCTTGGAGGTCACGAATTTGGTTTGCGGCATCGGGCCTTCGGCGGCATCGACAAGCAAGACCACGCCGTCAACCATGCTCAGGATACGCTCTACCTCACCGCCGAAATCGGCGTGACCGGGGGTGTCGACGATGTTGATGCGGGTATTTTTCCAGACCAGGCTTGTCGGCTTGGCAAAAATGGTAATGCCGCGCTCACGCTCCAGGTCGTTGCTGTCCATGGCGCGTTCGTCGACGGCCTGATTGGCCCGGAACGCGCCGGATTGTTTCAGCAGTTCGTCAACCAGCGTCGTCTTGCCGTGGTCAACGTGGGCGATGATTGCGATATTGCGCATGTCCATGGGGGCGGTGTCCTGATATTGTTCGCCTGCGCCCTATACGCCGCAGCGCGGAAAGGCCAGAGGCAAAGCGCGTGCTGCGCGTCTTCATGCTGCCGCGCTGTGTCGCTTTTGAAACAGGGCAGGCCGGGAAAACCTTATCATGGTTGGCCCGAGCGCGCAAAGCGTGGCGCCGCTGCCCAGCTTGAAGCGCGCAAGGCCCGGCGCGTTTGCGGCCTCAATCGGGCCAAGATCAAGCCGAGCCACCCCACGCGCGGACAGCCAATTTTGCGCCTCCCAGAGCAGAAGATTATGCGCCGATGTCTTGCGCCCCAAGGCCCCGCTCCAGCCGATGTGATAGGTGGCGGTCGTGCCGTGATGCAGGATAAGCATCTGTGCCGCCAGTTCGTCCGCCCTATGCGCACTCCAGATGCGGGCCGCGCCGGGATTCTGGCGGGCGAAGGCCCGGCAAAACCCAAGCGGCAGGGCGCGATAGCCACGCGTGCGGCGCTGTGCGGCCTCGCGGCGCAAAAAGGCGGCGTCGCGGGCCGGGTCGAATTCGCGCTCGGATATCACAAGCCCGGCGGCTTCGGCGTGGCGCAGCCGGTTGCGCCATTTACCATGCTGTGCGGCCTGCCGCTCTTTGATCGGCGCGCGCAGGTCAAGCTGGGCCACGGATTGCGGCGCGATCAGGGGACGAAAGCCATGCGACGCAAGCTCGGCCGCAGCGCTGTCACTGTCGGCGTTGCCGATCCAGAGCCCGCCACCGGACATGACCCCGGTCATGCAGGACAAGAAGGTATCGCGCTGTTGCGATGACTGGTCCGGCCGCCAGATTGGGCCGCGCGGAAGCCAGTTGAGCGTTATCGGCCCCATGCGCCGACGCACCACAAGCGCCTGCGCCGCGATGCCGTCGTCAACCCGGCCGGTAATGCCCTGCACCTGTGCGCCCATGGCCGTCAGGGCGCGGGCATACTGCGGCGTTTGTTGCAGGGCGGCGGGGCCGGGCGGGGGGCTACCATGCATGCTGAGGTCTATCTTCATCCCCCGACTTAATCGCCAGACCTGCTAAAATTCATTTAACACGCGCATAAAAAAGGCCGCAGCCCGGAACGGCTGCGGCCAATTCAAATCGACAACCGCGGTGTCAGAACGGGATTTCGTCGTCCATGTCGCGCGAGGGCCGACTGGGGGCAGAGCCACCACCGCCGCCGCTGGACTCGCCGTAACCGCCACCATAACCGCCGCTGTCCTGACTGCCGCCATAGCCGCCGCCACCACCACCGCCACCGCCTTCGCCACGACCGTCGAGCATCACGAGGGTTGCATCAAAGCCCTGAAGGACGATTTCGGTGCTGTACTTATCCTGCCCGGACTGATCCTGCCATTTGCGGGTCTGAAGCTTGCCCTCCAGATAGACCTTGGAGCCTTTGCGCAAATACTGCTCTGCCACCCGCACAAGGCCCTCGGAAAAGATCGCGACCGAGTGCCATTCGGTCTTTTCGCGCCGCTCGCCGGTGTTGCGGTCTTTCCAGGTTTCAGAGGTCGCTATGCGCAGGTTGCACACCTTGCCGCCGTTCTGAAACGTGCGCACCTCGGGGTCGCGGCCCAGGTTGCCGATGAGAATTACCTTGTTTACAGAGCCGGCCATCGTGCCCTCCTTCTGTCATGCTGCGGGTTGGCGTTCTGGTGGTTACACCACTCGAAGGGGGTGAAGGAAAGCTTAAAATTACCATCAAATAGGCGGAAATTGGTGGGCTGCGGCAGAATCCGGAAAACAAGGCTCGAAATCCGGGGCAATTTCCGTATATTGCGCCAAACGTTAAGTCTGGGGGCAGAATGGGAATTCGAGCGATCGCAGGGGCGGTTCTGGCCGTTGGTTTGATTCAGTCGGCCGGGGCCGAGGTTCTGTCAACCAAAAGCCGGGGCACATTGTTCAAATCCCAGACCAGCGTTTTGGACAATCGCGCGCGCCAGCAATACAATAATTCGGTCCGCCTTCAGCCGCAGCGCGTGAATACGCCGACGATGTGGGGGGACGATCTGTCGCCGCGCTTCAAGGGCGCCTATCGCGGGCCCTATCTTGATGTGGCGAAACAGGCGGCGCGGCGCCACGGTGTGCCCGTGGATCTCTTCCTGCGTCTGGTGCAGCAGGAATCCGGCTGGCAGGTCAAGGCGCGCTCGCACAAGGGGGCGATTGGTCTGGCACAGCTGATGCCACAGACCGCGCGCGTGCTTGGCGTCAACCCGCATGACCCGCGTCAGAACCTTGAGGGTGGCGCGCGTTACCTTGCCGCGCAGTACAAGGAATTCGGATCGTGGCGGCTTGCGCTTGCGGCCTATAATGCCGGTCCCGGCGCGGTCAAGAAATACGGCGGCGTGCCGCCCTATAAAGAGACCCGCAACTATGTGCGTGTGATCTGGGGAAGCTAGGGCAGAGCGCGCTCAGGCGGCAAAGCCGATCTCATAGAGATGAATTTCGTTTGCCGGGTGCTTTTGCGCATTTACCAATCTGCCGTTGTGATGATTGAACAGCGCCCGCCAATAGGGCTGAATGATCATGCCCTCGTCGCGCAGCAGGGTTTCAAGCTGCGCCATGACCTCGCGGCGGGCATCGGCATCGGCAAGCGTGTTGGCGCGATCCAGAAGCGCGTCGAATTCGGCGTTGGCAAAGCCGGTTTCATTCCACGCCGCCCCCGAGCGATAGGCAAGCGACAGAACCTGGACATCCAGCGGGCGGTGGTTCCACTGGGTTGAGGAAAACGGAAAATCGCGCCAATTGGGCCAGAATTGATCGCCCGGCAGAATCCTGCGCTCTACCCTTAGCCCCGCATCGCGCAATTGCACGGCGACCGCATCGCCGGTGTTGCGCTGCCACTCATCATCAACGGTGACCAACTCGTGAACATAGCCCAAAAGCCCGGCCGCCTCGATATCCTTGCGCGCCTGAGCGGGGTCATAGGGGGCGGGGCCGATATCGGCATAGGCCGGGTGGATCGGGCTGACGTGGTGATTGGCGGCCACGGTGCCACGCCCGCCATAGCCAAGCTCAAGACAGATCGCGTTATCGACGGCAAGCGCAAGGGCGCGGCGGACGTGACGCTTGGTATAGGGGTTGGTGCCCACCACGGCGGCGCTCTGCGAGGCGCGGATCACCGTGGTCGCAGCGGTTTGCGCGCGGGTTTTAATCCAGCCGATATCATCCATCGCATCGACGAAATCACCGACGGTTTCATAGAGTAGGTCAACCTCATCGGCGATCGCCGCCGCAAGCCAGCTTGACGGGTTGGTGCCGTAATCAATGAATTCCACGCGATCAAGATAGGGGCCGCCATAAACATCCGTCCCCCACCAGATGTGATCGGGGTGACGCTCCAGAACGCAGGTTTCACCGGGTACCATGAACACCGGTCGGAACGGGCCGGTGCCGATACCGTGCACAAAGGGATCGCCGCCCGCATAGCTTTCATGCACGATCGCCGCCGGGTAATCCGCCATATTGGCAATCACCGATATATCGGGCGCCGAGAGGGCAAGCGCGACAGTGCTGTCGTCAAGCACGGTAATCGCGCCGTTGCGCGCCTGTCCGGTCTCGGCGTCGATCATTCCGGCAAAGCGCCCGGCCATGGAATTGCCCGGGGCGGTGGTATCGCACCACCGCGCGATATTGCGCGCCACGTCGGCGGCATCAAAGGCATCGCCATTGTTCCAGGTCACGCCCTTGCGGACGCTCAAGAGATAGCGAGTGGCATCCTCATTCACGCTCCAGCTTTCAAGGAGCATGCCGCGAAAGCTTCCGTCGCCGACATATTCCACCAGATACTCCAGAAAGCCGCGGGTCTGGTTGCCAAGTTCGCTCCAGTCATAGCTGCGCGGATCTTTCAGCGGTTTGACGTTTTGCTGAATGCGCAGGGTTCCGCCCGGGGCGATGATGGGTTGCTCGGCGCTGGCAGGGGCGGGCAGGCCGCCAAGCGCACAGGCCGCGCCTGCCGTCAGACCAAGAGATGTTGCGCGACTCAGAAACTCTCGCCTGTCCATGCGCCCGGCCTTGAGATCACCAACGTAGCGGTGGGCGGCAGGATGGGGTGGGGGGCAAGAGTGTCGTGACATGGAACGCTTTCATTGAGGGGATTGAGAGGCAGGAATCCCGGGCACCGATCAAGTCATCTTAGGCATTAGATATCGAGCGGTCCTCAAGTGCAACCCGCCGCGCGCGCATTCCCCCGGCCTGAACGCAAATCAGGCACTATTTGCACGCGGCGCGCGCTCTGCGGCCCTGGATCGAAGCGCCGAAGGGCTTAACCCGGTATGTTGCAGCACGAAACGCGAGAAATAGGCGGCGCTGCCAAAGCCGAGCATGGCGGCGATCTGGCCGATTGGCATATCGCTGTCTTCAAGCAGATCACGCGCGGCATGCAGGCTGCGTTCGGTCAGCATATCCGCCGCCGTCAGCCCCGAAGCCTGGCGGCTGACGCGGGTAAGGTGGGTGGGGGTCACCCCAAGCGCGCGGGCATAGACCGCCATCGCGCGCCCGCTTTTGTAATCCCGCTCGATCAGCGCCGAATAACCCCGCATCAGGCGCTCTGTGGCGCCGATCTTGTCGGGGGTGCCATAATCGATCATCGCGCGACGAAGCCAGACCGTCAGAATGCTGGCCTGGGCATTCATCGCCTCATCCATGAACGGGCGCGCGGCACTTTGTTCGCGCTGCATCGCCTCAAGGATCGCGGTCAGCTCGTTCTGGCTGGTGACGTCGCGGATGCGCAGATGCTGGGTCATGTCGGGCATCAGGATCGGCCCGCCTGCGGGCACAAGGCAGACAAGGCCAAAGCCGGTCTTGCCCAGATCGAGCGAAAACATCGTGCCCGCCGGGATTGCCAGGGCATTGTGCACCCCGACGCCGCGCCGCACCCCGTCAACCACCGCGATGCCCTGACCACGAGTGATCCAGATCAGCGCATGCGCCTCGCTGCTGTGTTGCAAGGTGCTGCGCCAGTCGCTACCGCGTGCCCATTGCACCAAGGTCTTGATTTCGGCATGCCGCATGATCTGCTGTCTCCGGGGTGAACGGGGGATTCCCTTAAATAGTCGCAATAAGACCAATCAATCGCAAGGGATTGGCGCAATGTCAGGGCAAAATAGCGAAATTTCTAAAGCGTTTCGGCGGCAATCCGCTGCCACCGGCGCATTTTTGCGCGAAACCAGCTGCGTTGACGCTTGGCAAATTGGCGGGTCGCGATGGTGGCGGCCTCGCGGGCTTGATCAAGGGTAAGCTCACCGCGCAGATAGGCCACGAGTTCAGGCGCGCCGATTGCCTTGGAGGAGGGGCGCGCCGCATCCCAATCGGGCAGGTTGGCGCGCACCTCGTCAAGTGCGCCGCTCTCAAGCATCGCATCAAAGCGCCGCGCGATCCGGGCGTTAAGCCACTCCTTGCCGGCCTCGACCAGAAGCGGCTGACAGGCGTCAAGCGGCAAAAGCGGCGGCGGTGTGTCGTCCTGCCAGGCCGCCAGCCCGCGACCGGTGGCCTGCAACACCTCCCAGGCGCGTTGCACGCGCATCGGGTTGCGGGTGTCGATGCGGGCGAGCGTCTCAGGGTCAAGCGCGTCGATCAGGGCCTGCAACCCGTCGCGGGCCCGTATCTCATCGCCCCTCTGGCGCAGGTCGGGCGGGGTGGCCGGGATATCGGCAAGCCCGTCGGTCAGGGCGGCGAAATAAAGCCCGGTGCCGCCGACGATAATCGCCCGCTCCGGACCCTGCAAAAACGGCGCCACATCGCGCAGCCAGTGACCGGCGGAATACTCTGCCCGGCCCGGCACATGGCCATAGAGCGCATGGCGCGCCTGCGATTCATCCGCGAGGCTGGGGCGCGCCGAAAGGATGCGCCAATTGTCATAGACCTGCAAGGCATCGGCATTGACAATCACGCCGCCCTGTTCGCGCGCGATGGCAAGCGCCAGGGCGGATTTTCCGCTCGCGGTTGGCCCGGCAATCAGCACCGGAAGCGTCGGATCAATGTCAAATGGCATGCCCATGCCCCCCGTTACCCAAGATCACGCGGCTTGACGAGGCGGATTTACGTCTTTTCGACGAACCCGCAGGTTTCTGCGATTGAACCTTCCGGACAATTACGACATTTTGCGCGCGATCACATAGACGTAGTGGAGTAACGCCAATGTCCGCCCCCCAAGATGCCAATGCCAAGTTCAGCCGCGTCATGCTCAAGATCTCTGGCGAGGCGCTGATGGGCGATCTTGGTTATGGGCTTCATCCGCCCACGGTCGAGCGGATCGCGCGCGAGGTCAAGATCGTGCATGATCTCGGGGTCGAGATTTGCATGGTGATCGGCGGCGGCAATATCTTTCGCGGCCTTCAGGGCAGCGCGCAGGGCATGGAACGCACCACCGCCGATTACATGGGCATGCTTGCCACGGTGATGAACGCGCTTGCAATGCAAAGCGCGCTTGAAGGGCTTGGCGCGCATTGCCGGGTGATTTCGGCCATTCGCATGGATGAGGTCGCCGAACCCTATATTCGCCGCCGCGCCGTGCGCCACCTTGAGAAAAAGCGAATCTGCATTTTCGCGGCCGGCACCGGCAACCCCTATTTCACCACCGACACGGCGGCCACGCTGCGGGCCAATGAAATGGCCTGCGAGGCGATCCTGAAGGGCACCAAGGTCGATGGGGTTTATGACAAGGATCCGGTCAAGCACGCCGATGCCAAGCGCTATGACCGGGTAAGCTATGATGATGTGCTGGCCCAGCATCTTGGGGTGATGGATGCCAGCGCGATTGCCCTGGCGCGCGACAACAACCTGCCGATCATCGTCTTCAGCCTTGACGAGCCGGGGGGCTTCAAAGGCATCCTGGCAGGCGAGGGCACCTATACAACCGTGCATGGTTGACGTTAAACAGGGGCAACAGGGCGATTGCCGCAAGAAGGAAAGACAGAAAACATGTCCGATGACATCGAAATCGACACAGGCGATCTTACCCGCCGCATGGAGGGCGCGATTGCGGCGCTGAGAACCGAATTCGCATCGCTGCGCACCGGCCGCGCCTCGGCCTCGATGCTGGAGCCGGTGATGGTGGATGCCTACGGCCAGAAAACCCCGATCAACCAGGTCGGCACGGTCAACGTGCCCGAGCCGCGGATGGTAACGATCAACGTCTGGGACAAGGGCCTTGTCAACAAGGTCGAAAAGGCGATCCGCGAAAGCGGCCTTGGCATCAATCCCCAACTCAACGGCACCATCATCATGCTGCCGATCCCCGAGTTGAATGAGGAGCGCCGCAAGGAGCTGACCAAGGTCGCCTCGCAATATGCCGAACACGCCCGCGTCGCCGTGCGTAACATTCGCCGCGACGGGATGGATCAGATCAAGAAAGCCAAGGCCGACAGCATGTCCGAAGATGACCAGAAATTCTGGGAATCCGAGGTTCAGGAGCTGACCGACCGCTATATCAAGGCAGTCGATGAGACGCTGGAAACCAAACAAGCGGAAATCATGCAGGTCTGAATGACAAAGGGCGCGCCCATGCCAGATAAACTCGTCAATGGCGACGGCCCGCGCCATGTGGCCATCATCATGGATGGCAATGGCCGGTGGGCGCAGGCGCGTGGGCGCCCGCGCCTGTTTGGCCATCATGCCGGTGCGCGCCGGGTGCGTGAAATCGTCAAGGCTTGTCCGTTTCTTGGGGTCAAGTACCTGACAATATTCGCTTTTTCGACCGAAAACTGGAAGCGGACCCAAACCGAAGTCGCCGGTCTCATGAGCCTGTTTCGCCGCTATATCATGAAGGAAATGCAGGAATTCGTTGCCGATAATGTGCAGGTTCGCTTTATCGGGGATCGCCCGCGTCTTGATCGCAAATTGCGCAACCTGATGGATGAGGCCGAGGCTATGACCGCCGGGTGTACCGGCACCAATCTGACCATCGCGCTCAATTACGGCGGCCGCGATGAGGTGTCGCGCGCCACCAAGCGGCTGGCGATGGATGTGGCCGAGGGCCGCCTTGATCCGGCGGATGTGGATGAAGAAACCCTGCCGAAATACCTTGATACCTGTGTGTTGCCCGACCCCGATCTGGTGATCCGCACCAGCGGCGAGGCCCGCATTTCGAATTTCCTGCTCTGGCAATCTGCCTATGCGGAGTATGAATTCATCGACACGCTCTGGCCTGATTTTACCCCCGATGTCTTTGCCAAACTGCTGGCGCACTATGGCACGCGCGACCGCCGCTTTGGCGCGGTGCCCGCATGAGTGGCAGCGCACAGTGGTCTGACCTTGCGCCACGGGTGATTTCCGGTGTCTTGATGGCGGGCCTTGGCGCCGCGGTGATCTGGATCGGGGGGCTCGTGTTCTTTGCGCTGATCTCTGCGCTTGCCGGGCTTATGATGTGGGAGGCCGCGCGCATGTTCGACGCGCCCGATGCGCGGCGTTCCGGCGTGTTGGCCGCGCTTGCCGTTGGGCTTGCGATCTGGCTGCCGGGGCTGTTGGCATTGCCGTTGCTGTTGTCTGCCGTGGTTGTCGCCGCCGGATCAGTCGAGCGTGAAAAGGGGCCGTTTTTCGCCCTCGCATTCTGGAGCTTGCTTGGCTGTTTCGCCATGGCGATGCTGCGCGAGGGGGCCGGGCTGATCTGGGTGATCTGGCTTGTTGCGGTGGTGGTTATCTCGGATGTGGCGGGCTATTTCGCCGGGCGAACCCTGGGGGGGGCCAAGTTCTGGCCGCGCTTCAGCCCCAAGAAAACCTGGTCGGGTACGATTGCCGGCTGGCTTGGGGCGGCGGTGATCGGGCTTTTGTTCATGGTGCCGACGGGGGCCGGGCTGGCGCTTGTGCCGGTGTCGATACTGGTCGGTTTTGCCGGGCAGATGGGCGATATCGCCGAAAGTGCCGCCAAGCGCCTGCGCGCGATCAAGGACAGCTCTGGCCTTATTCCCGGCCATGGCGGGGTGCTGGACCGGTTTGATGCCATGCTCGGGGCCTCGGTTCTCGTGGTTATCCTCTGGGCGCTCAACCTGATGCCGGGGCTTGCATGAAGCGGGTTTCGATTCTGGGTGCAACCGGCTCTATCGGACAGAACACGATTGACCTGATCCGGCGTGCGTCCGACTATTTTGATGTGGTGGCGCTCACCGGCGGGCGCAATATCGCACAGCTTGCGGCGGATGCCGTGGCGCTTGGCGCCGATGTGGCGGTTACGGCCCATGACGATCTTTTGCCCGACCTGCGCGCCGCCCTTGCGGGCAGCGCCGTCGAGGCCGCCGCAGGGACGGCAGCCCTGAGCGAGGCCGCAAGCCGACCCGCCCATTGGGTGATGTCGGCGATTGTCGGCGCGGCGGGTCTGGCGCCGGGTCTGGCGGCGCTTGAGCAGGGCGCGACCCTGGCGCTTGCCAACAAGGAATCGCTGGTCACCGCCGGGCCTTTGCTGATGCGCACCGCGCGCCTCAATCATGCCCGCATCCTGCCGGTCGATAGCGAGCATTCGGCGATTTTTCAGGCCATGGTCGGCGAGGATTCCGCCGCCGTGTCGCGGGTGATCATCACCGCCAGCGGCGGTGCCTTTCGTGATTGGCCGCTGGCCGATCTTGAAGGGGCAACCGTGGCCGAGGCGTCAAGCCACCCCAATTGGGCGATGGGCCAGCGGATCACCATCGACAGCGCCTCGATGTTCAACAAGGCGCTGGAAATGATCGAAGCGCGCGAGTTTTTCGGCTTTACCCCCGCGCAGATCGAAGTGCTGATCCACCCGGAATCGGTGGTGCATGCGCTGGTCGGGTTCTGCGACGGCGGGCTTATGGCACATGTCGGCCCGCCCGACATGCGCCACGCCATCGGCTATGCCCTGCATTGGCCACAGCGTCAGACCCTGCCGGTCGAGGCGCTTGATCTGGCCGCCATCGGCACGCTGAACTTTCGCGCGCCCGACATGGCGCGCTATCCGGCGTTGCGTCTTGCCCGCGAGGTGATGGAGATGCGCGGGCTGAGCGGCGCGGTGTTCAACGCCGCCAAGGAGCGCGCGCTTGATCGCTTTATCGCCGGGCATATCGGATTTTGCGACATGAATGTGGTCGTCGAAGAGGTGCTGACGCGTCTGACGCGCGACCCCGACGAAATGAATGCGACCCTGACCCTTGATTGCGTGTCCCGGATGGACCATCTGGCAAGACAGTGCGCCGATCAGGTCGTCACCGAGCGAAACAGTTAAGGATTACACGTGGATATTCTGACCCTCCTGCCGCAATTCGGGAATGCTTTCATGACCCTGGTCGCCTTTGTTGTGGCTCTCTCGGTGATCGTGGCGGTGCATGAATATGGCCACTACATCGTTGGCCGTTGGTCGGGGATCAAGGCCGAGGTGTTCTCGCTCGGGTTTGGGCCGGTGCTGTTTTCGCGCATGGACCGGCACGGCACCCGCTGGCAATTGGCGGCGCTGCCGTTCGGCGGGTTCGTGAAATTCCTTGGCGATGCGGATGCCGCCAGCGGCAAGGATGCCGAGGCGATGGCGAACGTGGCCCCCGAGCGTCTGCGCCAGACCATGCACGGGGCGCCGCTCTGGGCACGCGCGGCGACGGTGGCGGCGGGGCCGATCTTCAATTTCATTCTGTCGATCCTGGTGTTTTCCGCGATCATGATGACACAGGGCAAAACCGCAGATCCGCTGGCCGTGGGCGCGCTCAAGCCGCTTCCGGTGGCCGGTATCACCCTTGAAGAGGGCGACCGGATTCTGTCGATCGAAGGGATTGCGATGCCCGAGGTCGGCGAGGGCTTTGACGATCTTATCGACGCATTGCCGACGCGCGCCCTGCTTGAGTATGAGGTCGAGCGCGAGGGCCGCCGCATGACCGCGCAGGGCCCCCATCTTATGCCGCCATTGATCAGCGGGCTGGCGCCGCAATCCTCGGCCTATGCCTCGGAGATGTTGCCGGGCGATGTGATCACCGCGATCAACGGCACGCCCGTGGTGGCCTTTGGCGAGTTGAAAGAGGTTGTCGAAAGCTCGAACGGCGCCGAACTTGACCTGCAACTCTGGCGTCCGGATGGTGAGGTGTTCGACGTGGCCATAACCCCGCGCCGCGTGGATGAGCCGCAGCCCGAGGGCGGCTTCAGGACCGAATGGCGGATCGGCATCGCCGGTGGCCTGGCGTTCGAGCCGGCCAAGGAAACCCTTGGCCCGGTTGAGGCGGTGGGCAATGCGGTGGTTCAGACCGGCGGGATCATCCAAAGCTCGGTCTCGGGGCTTTATCACATGATCACCGGCGCGATCAGCAGCTGTAACATGTCCGGCCCCATCGGCATTGCCCAGGTTTCAGGCGCGATGGCAAGCCAGGGCCCCGAAAGCTTTATCTGGTTCATCGCGGTGCTTTCAACGGCTGTCGGTCTGTTGAACCTGTTTCCGGTGCCGGTACTCGATGGCGGGCATCTGGTGTTTTACGCCTATGAGGCCGTCTCGGGGCGCCCGCCCAGTGACAAGGCGCTGCGGGTGTTCATGACCATCGGTCTGACGCTTGTGCTTGGGTTGATGCTATTTGCGCTGTTCAACGATATCTTTTGCCCCTGACGGCGTCGCGCGGGGCAGGCGCGGCGCAGTGAGTATTTAGGGAAAGATGAAAGAGCGGGGCTGTTTTGAGGCCTCGGCTCTGGTATACCGGGGTCAATAAAAGACCGGGGACCGGCGAATGGGCAGAGCAATGGCAAAATGGTTTGTGATCGTGGTGATGCTGTGCATGGCGCCGGGAGTGCGCGCGCAGCAGCAGGGGTTTAGCGCCTTGGCGCGGATTGATCCCGAGGCAAGCACGCTTACTGATACGCGCCGGGGCCTGGAATTGCGTCTGACCCTCAGCCAGGGTGTGCCTTACCGGGTGTTCACGCTGGATGAGCCAGCCCGGCTGGTGCTGGATTTTCGCGAAATCGACTGGCAGGGGGTGAGTGGCGCGGCGTTTGCGCGCGCCGAGCGGGCCACCGCGGTGCGGCTTGGCCAGATCAGGCCCGGCTGGTCGCGCATGGTGGTTGATCTGGCGGGGCCGCATGTTCTTGGATCGGCGGGGCTTGAGGTGGACCGGGTGACCGGCGCGGGCAACTTGCGGGTGGTCCTTGGCGCGCCCGATGCCGAGGCCTTTGCCGCCCGTGCCGGGACGCCGGATTTGCCGGGCTGGGATTTGCCCAGCCCCGAGGGCGCGCTTGTGGCGCCTGAGCGGCGTGTGCCCGGCGAGGGGCCGCTGTTCGTGGTGCTTGATCCGGGGCACGGCGGGATTGACCCCGGCGCGCAGTTTGGCGGGGTCACGGAAAAAGACCTGATGCTTCAATTCGCGCTGGAACTGAAAGAGGTTTTGTTGCGGGATGGGCGGTTTGACGTGGTTCTGACCCGCGACGCGGATGAATTCGTGCCGCTTGAGCGGCGCGTCGCGCTTGCGCATCAGGGGCGGGCGGATGTGTTTTTATCGCTGCATGCCGATGCCTTGTCAGGCGCACGCGCACGCGGGGCGTCGGTCTATACGCTGTCGGAGAGCGCATCGGATGAGGCAAGCGCGGCCCTGGCCGAGCGTCACAACCGTGCCGATATCCTTGCCGGTGTCGATCTGAGCGGCAAGGATGATGTGGTGGCCGATATCCTGATTGACCTTGCGCGACAGGAAACCCAACCGCGTGCCGAACGCCTTGCAAAGACGGTGCTGACCACACTCAAGGCGCAGGATCTGCCGCTATTGTCGCGGCCCCTGCGGCATGCGGGGTTCTCGGTGCTCAAGGCGCCGGATATTCCGTCGGTGCTGTTGGAGCTTGGGTTTTTATCCAGTGCGCGCGATCTTGAAAACCTGCGCGATCCGGCCTGGCGGGCGCGGATGGCGGGGGCGCTGCGCGATGCGATGCTGGTCTGGCGGCGTGAAGACGGCGCGCGTGCCGGGCTGGTGCGGCAGTGAGCACCAAGCGAGAATTGGCGCAACGGTGGGAGTATTCCCTTTTGACCCGCGCGCACAGGGTGCCTATATGGAGCGCAACCAATATGCGGGGGCCGCGGTGCTGCGTGCGATTCTAAGCCTTTTCGGAACGATTTTCAGCCTGCTGACGCTTGCGGTCATGGTCGTGGCGCTTAGCATCGGCGCGATTTTCCACATCTATGGCAATGATCTGCCGAGCCATGAATCGCTGGCCAATTACACTCCGCCAACGATCAGCCGGATTTATTCGGGCGAGGGGCGCATCATTGACGAGTTTGCCCACGAGCGTCGCCTGTTCACCCCGGCCGAGGATATTCCTGATCTGATCAAACAGGCCTTCATCAGCGCCGAGGACAAGAATTTCTACACCCATGGCGGCTATGATGCGCGCGGGATCGCGGCGGCAATGGTCGAGGCGGTGCGCACGCGCGGGCGCACGGTGCGCGGCGCGTCGACCATCACCCAACAGGTTATGAAGAACTTTCTTTTGTCAGGCGATCGTCGACTTGAGCGCAAGATCAAGGAAATCATCCTTGCCACCCGGATCGAGGAAACCCTGAGCAAGGAGAAGATCCTTGAGCTTTATCTCAACGAGATTTTCCTTGGCCAGAATAGCTATGGCGTGGCGGCGGCGGCGCAGACCTATTTCAACAAGACGCTTGGTGAACTCTCCCCGCATGAGGCGGCGACGATTGCCTCTATGCCCAAGGCCCCGAGCGATTACCACCCGGTGCGCGAGAAAGAGCGGCTGTTGCAGCGGCGCAATTTCGTTCTGCGCGAGATGGCCGAAAACGGCTATATCTCGGATGAGGTTTACAAGACCGAGGTGGCCGCGCCCCTGCGCACTGTGCAGAACGGCGATTTTGAACCCTTCTCGGGCGACCTGCCGCCGCGCGATTACTTCACCGACGAAATCCGCCGCCAGCTCAGCCAGGACTTTGGCGAAGGCGAGTTTTTCACCGGCGGACTGAGCGTGCGCGCCACGATCGACCCTGAAATGCAGCTGCGCGCGGCGCAGGCGCTGCGGCGCCAGCTTGAGAGCTATGATCGCGGGCGGGGCAGGTGGCGTGGCACCGGCCTTAGCCTGCCGGAAGAGGCGCTTGAGAGTGAGGCCAAGTGGCGCGAGGCGCTTGGGTCACTCGCGGTGGCGCGTGACATTGATCAGGGTGGCCAATGGTATCCGGCGGTGGTTCTTGAAACCGGCGATCAGCAGATGCGGATCGGCATCGAGGGCGTGCCCGAGACCGAGGCCGAACCGCAGATCGTGCCACGCAAGGATATTGCCTGGCTTCCGGGGGATTTCAAAACGACCTTCAAGCGCGGCGATGTGGTGCATGTGCGCCGGATGACCGACGACGACACCGGCGCCTTTATCCGCTGGACCCTGCGACAGGTGTCCGAGGTACAGGGCGGCTTTATGGCGATGGATGTGAACACCGGGCGCGTGCTGGCGATGCAGGGCGGATTTTCCTATCAGACTTCGGTGTTCAACCGCGCCACGCAGGCGATGCGCCAGCCGGGATCAAGCTTCAAGCCCTTTGTTTATGCCGCCGCCCTCGACAGTGGCTATAGCCCCGCGACCATCGTGATCGACGCCCCGATCGAGATTGACACGCCGCAGGGGCTCTGGCGGCCGCGTAACTCGTCCAACAAGTTCTATGGGCCCACCCCGTTGCGCACCGGGATTGAGCAATCGCGCAACCTGATGACCATCCGCTTGGCGCAAGAGGTGGGCATGGACGTGGTTGCGGATTATGCCGAACGCTTTGGTGTCTATGACGATATGGGGCAGTTTCTGGCCAACTCTCTGGGCTCGGAAGAAACCACCCTTTACAATATGGTGGCGGCCTATTCGATGTTTGCCAATGGCGGCGAGAGGGTGCGCCCGACTCTGGTGGACCGGGTTCAGGATCGCTATGGCAAGACGATCTATCGCCATGACGCTCGTGATTGCGTCGATTGCGATGATCCGACGCTGCCCGACAATCGCGGCCCGCGCATCCTGTCGGATCGCGAGCGGGTGATGGATGCGATCACCGCCTATCAGCTTACCTCGATGATGAAGGGCGTTGTGGATCGCGGCACGGCGTCTGGCGCGATCAACCTGCCGGTGCCGGTGGCCGGCAAGACCGGGACCACCAATGACGCGCGCGACGTCTGGTTCGTGGGCTTCACAAGCAATATCGCGGCCGGCTGTTATATCGGCCATGATCAGCCGCGCGGCCTGGGCCGGGGGGCTTATGGCGCATCGCTTTGTGGTCCGGTGTTTCAGGAGTTCATGGCCGAAGCGGTCAAGAAATATGGCGGCGGGCCGTTTCAGGTGCCCCCCGGCGGGCATTTCCTCAAGATCGACCGCTTTACCGGCGCGCGCCTGTCGGACGATGCCTCGGGCGCTTATGTGGTGGCGGAATATTTCCGCGATGGCGAAGAGCCGGTCTTTGGCATGATGTTCGATGGCGGCTTTGCCATGGGCAATGATCTTGACCTGTTCACCTCTGGATCGGGGGAAGCTGTGCAAGAGGTCACGACCTCGACCGGGGAAAAGGCCAAGGTCGGTGGCAAGGCCAGCTTCGGCTCGATGAGTTCGGGCGGGCTTTATTGACGCGACCGGTTGATTGCGACGCGCAAAGGGGCGGCTGATCTTGCCCGGCGCTGCGTGCTGCGCTATCACCCGCATCTGATCAGCCAAGGAAGCCCAAATGCGCGCGGAAACCCAGAACATTGTGTCCGAGATCGAAAAGTCGCTGGAGCTGTTGCGCCAACGGATGGGCTGGGAAACCGTCCAGCACCGGCTTGAGGAATTCAATGCGCGGGTCGAGGACCCGACGCTTTGGGATGATCCGGCCAAGGCGCAAAAGCTGATGCGCGAGCGTCAGGCGCTTGTCGATGCTCTGGCGACCCATGACGAGATAAGCCAGGAACTGGCCGATAACACCGGGCTGATCGAACTTGGCGAGATGGAAGATGACGCCGAAGTCATCAGCGAGGCCGAATCGGCGCTCAAGGTCCTGGCCAGGCGCGCCGCCGCCAAAGAGCTTGAGGCGCTGCTTGATGGCGAGGCGGATGCCAATGACACCTTTCTTGAAATCAACGCCGGGGCCGGGGGCACCGAGTCGTGTGACTGGGCCTCGATGCTGGCGCGGATGTATGTGCGGTGGGCCGAAAAGCGCGGCTATACGGTCGAGCTTCAATCCGAAAGTGCCGGCGACGAGGCGGGCATCAAATCGGCCGCCTACAAGATCAGCGGGCATAATGCCTATGGCTGGCTGAAATCGGAATCGGGCGTGCATCGCCTCGTGCGGATTTCGCCGTTTGATTCGGCGGCCAAGCGGCATACGTCATTCTGCTCGGTCTGGGTTTATCCGGTGGTTGACGACAATATCGAGATCGAGGTGAACCCGGCCGATATCCGGATTGACACCTATCGCAGTTCGGGCGCGGGCGGTCAGCACGTGAACACCACCGACTCGGCGGTGCGGATCACCCACCATCCCACCGGCATCGTGGTGACCAGTTCGGAAAAATCCCAGCACCAGAACCGCGATATTGCGATGAAAGCCCTGAAATCGCGGCTTTATCAGATGGAGCTTGACCGTCGCAACGCCGCCATCAACGCCGCCCATGACGCCAAGGGCGATGCCGGTTGGGGGAGCCAGATCCGGTCTTACGTGCTTCAGCCCTACCAGATGGTCAAGGATCTGCGCACCAACGTCGAAACCTCTGACACCAAGGGCGTGCTGGATGGCGATCTCGATCAGTTCATGGCCGCAACGCTTGCGATGGATGTAAGCGGCAAATCGCGTGCCGAGGCCCAGGGCGAGGGCTAGGGTTTTCCCGCAAAGGGTGTGCCGTGACGCGTCAAGGCACCGGCGCCGGGCGCATTCTTTTGCCTCCTCGCCAAATCACGCGGTTGCACGTGGCGCGTGGCTATGGTCTGGCTGTGGGCATAGATATGAAAATTCCATGGGTTTTGGCGCTTTGGTGCTTCCAACCGGCGCGTTGAACGACTAGATAAAACCAGTGATATTGCCGGGGGCGTCAACCTGCCCCCGCGACAGGGAGAGATAGACATGCTGAACAATATTGGCCTTCCCGGCCTTCTTTTGATCGCCGTTGTGGTGCTGGTGCTTTTCGGGCGCGGCAAGATTTCGTCGCTGATGGGCGAAGTGGGCAAGGGCATCACCTCGTTCAAAAAGGGCGTCTCCGAGGGCACCAAAGAGCTTGAAGACGAAGATTCGGCCGAAGCCGCGCGCGACGTGACGCCGGCCGACAAAAAAGACAAGGTCTGAACCCCATATGTTCGACCTGGGCTGGACCGAGCTGCTGCTGATAGGCATCGTGGCGTTGATCGTCGTGGGCCCGAAAGACCTGCCGGGCATGTTTCGTGCTGTCGGGAAGTTCATCGGCAAGGCCAAGGGCATGGCCCGCGAATTCAGCTCTGCCATGAATGATGCCGCCGAAGGCTCTGGGGTGGATGACATCAAGGAAACGCTGCGCAAGGCGGCCAATCCGATGAAAAGCGCGATGGATGAGGTCAAGAAGACCACCGACAGCGTGACCCGCGATCTGAAAGACAGCACCAAACCGGTGCTGAGCGAAGAGCGTCAGTCGCAGGCCGACAAAATCCGCGACAAAGCCGCCGAGATGGCCAGCAGCCGCAAGGCCGCCGAGGCAGAAGCGGAAACCGCAAAGCCCGAGGCAGCAAAAAAGGCCGAGGCCGCCAAGCCAAAACCGAAAGCCAAACCCGCTCCCAAAACAAAGCCCAAGCCAAAGGCCGCGCCCAAAGCCAAGGCCGCGCCGAAAGCCAAAGCGAGCCAGAAACAGAATGCCGGGGATAAGGCATGAGCGCCAGCAATGACATCGAAGAGAGTTCGGCCCCGCTGATTGAACATCTGGCGGAGTTGCGCACGCGACTGATCCATTCGGTCGTGGCCTTCATCATCGGCATGGTGATCTGCTTTACCGTGGCGACGCCGATCTTCAATTTCCTGACCGCGCCGCTCTGTTCGGTTCTGGCCGAGCGCGGACAGGACTGCGACCTGATCTTCATCAGCCCGCAAGAGGGTTTTTTTGTTGCCATCAAGGTTTCGCTTCTGGGCGGGTTTATTCTGGCGTTTCCCTATATCGCCAACCAGATGTGGCGGTTCGTGGCACCGGGGCTTTATAAATCCGAGAAGGGCGCGTTTTTGCCGTTTCTGGTGGCCTCGCCCTTCATGTTCTTTCTTGGGGCATCTTTCGCGTTTTATGTGGTCACGCCGCTGGCCTATGACTTTTTCCTTGGTTTCCAACAGTTTGGCGGCGAGGGCGAGGCGGTTGAGGGGGTCAAGGGCGCCGCGCCTCTTTCGGTTGTCTTTCAGGGCTCGGCCCAGGAATATCTTAACCTGACGATCAAATTCATCGTTGCCTTTGGCATGTGTTTTCAGCTTCCGGTGCTGCTGACGCTGATGGGCAAGGCCGGGCTGGTCAGTGCCGGCGGGCTGCGCAGCGTGCGCAAGTATGCGGTGATTGCGATCCTGGTGCTCGCCGCGCTTGTGACCCCGCCGGATGTTGTGACCCAGGTGATCCTGTTTGTTGTTGTCTACGGTCTTTACGAGATCTCGATCCAGCTTGTTGGACGTGTCGAACGCAAGCGCGAAGCCGAGTTGCGGGCGCAGGGCCTCTGGGTGGACGACGATGAGGATGAGGATGACGATTTTGACCTTGATGATCCGCTGGCCGATGTGATTGTCGGGGATGAGGATGACAAAGGTAAAAGCTGAATGACCACCGACCCGATGGAACGTATTGCCGCTGCGCTGGAACGTATCAGCCCGGCGCCGATGGAGGCCCCCGATTTTGCGCGCGCCGACGCCTTTGTCTGGCATGTCAGCCCTGATCGCCTTGTGGCGGTGCCACGGGTCAACCGGGTCGAGATGCAGCTTCTGGTCGGGGTGGATCGTGCGCGCGACACATTGCTTGAGAACACGCTTCAGTTCGCCCGTGGCCTGCCGGCCAATAACGCGCTGCTGTGGGGCGCGCGCGGGATGGGCAAATCAAGCCTGGTGAAGGCGGTGCATGCGGCCGTACTGGACGCGGGGCTTGACCTTAAGATCGTCGAGTTGCAGCGCGAGGATCTTCCATCGGTCAACCGTCTTCTGACGCTTCTGCGCGAGAGCGATCAGCGCTTTGTGCTGTTTTGCGATGACCTGTCGTTCAGCCATGACGACCAGCATTACAAATCCCTCAAGGCGGTGCTGGACGGCGGGATCGAGGGGCGGCCGGAGAATGTGGTGTTTTACGCCACCTCGAACCGGCGCCACCTTATGCCGCGTGACATGATCGAAAATGAGCGCTCGTCTGGCATCAACCCCTCCGAGGCGGTCGAGGAAAAGGTGTCGCTGTCGGATCGCTTCGGGCTTTGGCTTGGGTTTCATGCCTGCGATCAGGACCAGTATCTGGCGATGATCCGGGGCTATTGTGATGCGCATGGGGTTGAGATCGACGACGCCAGCCTGCGCGCCGAGGCAATCGAGTGGCAGGCAACACGCGGCGCGCGCTCGGGGCGGGTGGCCTGGCAGTATTTCACCGATCTGGCCGGACGGCGCGGCATTGCCGTTTAGAGGCCTCTGCGGCTTAAACAAACAGGGCGGCCCTCGGGCCGCGCAGGTCGTTTTGCGTTCGGGCCACGCAGGCCTTGGGGGCGTTGCCCCCAAACCCCCAGGATATTTTGAGCCAGAAGAATATGCAGGTCACTTGGCCTGAAAAATGGGTGCCGGATGGGGCGCCCTTTTTGGCTTGCGCAGGACCTAGCCGCTGATCGAGGCCTGGTGGATGTCGTCGATAGCTGCGGCGAGGGCGGCGTTGAACTCGGCGTCGCTTTGTTTGGCCGAGAGGCCTTCGGTAAGCGCGCGGCTGAAGCTTGCGATGATGCCGGTGTTTTGCGCCAGGCGCGTGTTTGCCTCGTCGCGGCTATAACCGCCGGACAGCGCCACGACGCTTAGAACGCGCGGGTGCTTGACCAGAGGCGCGTAGAAGTTGGCGCTCTCGGGCAGGGTAAGTTTCAGCATCACCTGTTGATCATCGGGCAGGGCATCGAGATGTGTCAGCAATGCGCGCAGCAGCAGGGCTTCGGCCTCTGCCTTGTCTTTGATCGAGATCGTCACCTCGGGTTCGATGATCGGCATCAGGCCATGCCCGAGGATTTGTTTGGCGACCTCGAATTGCTGGGCGACGACGGCCTCGATCCCCGAAGGCGAGGCGGCATCAATCACCGAGCGCATCTTGGTGCCAAAGATCCCGGCGGTGCTTGCCCGTATCAGGAGGGCGTCAAGGTCGGGCATCGGTTTCATCAGCTTGACGTCGTCCTCCGCCTCGGCCAGTCCTTTGTCGACTTTGAGAAAGGGCACGACGCCGCGCTCTTGCCAGAGGAATTGCGCCGAGGGTTTGCCGCCGATTTCGCGATCCATGGTCATCTCGAAGAGGATCGCGCCGAGCACCTTGTCGCCGTTGAACGCCGGGGCCTGGGCGATGCGCGCGCGCATGGCGTGAACCAGATCGAACATCTCGGCCTCGGAGCCGTATTCGCTTTCCTCGATCCCGTAGAGGGCAAGCGCCTTGGGGGTCGAGCCGCCCGATTGGTCAAGGGCCGCGATAAAGCCCTGGCCGCTGCGAATCTTGTCTGTCTGGCTGGTTTTCGTCATGTCCGGGGTCCCGCTTGATGATATCACATTTGCTGGCGTTTCTAGGTGAGTGGCGGCTGGGGTGCAATGATGGTCGCGCTAACAGAAGGCGCGGCTCAGGCCTTGAGGGCGGCGACGCCGGGCAGGTCCTTGCCTTCCATCCATTCCAGGAAGGCGCCACCGGCGGTCGAGATATAGGTGAAATCATCCGCTGCACCGGCCTTGTTGAGGGCCGCAACCGTATCGCCGCCGCCTGCGACCGAGATCAGTTTGCCCTCGCGGCTCAGGCTTGCGGCGTGGCGCGCGGCGGCGTTGGTGGCGGCATCGAACGGCTCGATCTCGAAGGCGCCGAGGGGGCCGTTCCAGATCAGCGTCTTGGCATTGTCGAGCGCGGTGATGATGCGCGCCACGGCTTGCGGGCCCGCGTCAAGGATCATGGCACCCTGCGGGCAGGCATGGGCGCCGACCACCTCATGCGGCGCACCGGCGGCAAAGTCGCGCGCCACCACCACATCGGCAGGCAAGAGAATTTCACAGCCCGCCGCGCCGGCCTTGATCATGATCTCGCGGGCGGTGGCGGCCATGTCGTGTTCGCAAAGCGACTTGCCGACATTCAGCCCGATGGCCGCCAGGAAGGTATTGGCCATGCCGCCGCCGATCACGAGGCAATCGACCTTGCTTACCAGATTGCCGAGCAGGTCGAGTTTGGTCGAGACCTTGGCGCCGCCGACCACGGCCATGACCGGGCGCTTTGGGGTGCCAAGGGCGGCGTCAAGCGCCTGCAATTCGGCCTGCATCAACCGCCCGGCACAAGACGGCAGGTGGCGCGCAATCCCGGTGGTCGAGGCATGGGCGCGGTGGGCGGCGGAAAACGCATCGTTGCAATAAACATCGCCGAGCTGCGCCAGGCGGGTGGCAAAGTCGGGATCATTGGTTTCTTCGCCGGGATGAAAGCGGATGTTTTCCAGCAAGAGCACCTCGGAGGCGAGGGCTTCGTCGGTGAGGTTCTCGGCGCCTTCAAGGGTTTCGATCAGGCGTACCTTGCGCCCCAAAGCGGCCTCAAGCGCGGGCAGGGTGACGCGCAGCGACATATCGAGTACCACCTTGCCCTTGGGGCGGCCGAAATGCGCCAGCAGGATCGGTTTGCCGCCCTTGGCGAGGATGTCCTTGACGGTGGGCACGATGCGCTCGATCCGGGTTGCATCGCTCACATGGCCGTTTTCCACCGGCACGTTGATATCGACCCGCACCAGCACGCGTTTGCCGCTCAGATCCATGTCATCAAGGGTTTTCCAGCTCATGGCACGAGGCTCCTTCGTTTCTTTGGGTCTCTATTGGCGCGCAGGCCCGCAGGCGTCAACCTCTGCGCTTGGCAATCGCGCCGGAAGCGCCTAGGTATTCGGGGAAAGTTATCTGCAAGGAGGGCCCGATGGCCGAGATTAAAGACCCCGAGAACACCATTTTGATCGAACTCAAGGATGGCACCGTCGCGATCGAGCTTTTGACCGATATCGCCCCCGGTCATTGCGAGCGGATGAAAGAGCTGGCGCGTGGCGGCCACTATGACAATGTCGCCTTTCACCGGGTGATTGACGGCTTCATGGCCCAGACCGGCGATGTGCAGCATGCCAATATGGAAAAAGACTATAACCCGCGCATGGCCGGCACCGGCGGTAGCGATCTGCCCAATCTCAAGGCGGAATTTGGCCGTATCCCGCATGATCGCGGCACCATCGGCGCGGCGCGCAGTCAGAACCCCGATAGCGCCAATTCGCAATTTTTCATCAATTTCAAGGACAACAGTTTCCTGAACGGGCAATATACGGTCTATGGCCGGGTGCTTTCGGGGATGGAGCATGTGGATAAGATCGCGCGCGGCGAGCCGCCTGCGAACCCGGACCGGATGATCAGCGTAAAGGTGGCCTCTGATGCGTAAGCTGGCGTTCATTCTGTCGCTGCTGGCCGGGCCAGCGTTTGGGTCCGGCTTGCAGATTGAGGTCGAAGGCGAGGCCAACGGCACCATCACCGTCGACCTGCGCGAGGATCTGGCCCCCGGTCATGTCGAACAAATCACCGCATTGGCCGCCGATGGCGCCTATGACGGGGTGGTGTTTCACCGCGTGATCGAGGGTTTCATGGCCCAGACCGGCGACGTGCAATTTGGCAAGATCGGCGGCGATATGTCCCGCGCGGGCACCGGTGCCAGCGACCGGCCCGACCTCAAGGCCGAATTCTCGAAAGAGCGGTTCCTGCGCGGCGTGGTCGGCATGGCGCGGGCACAGAACCCGGACAGTGCCAACAGCCAGTTTTTCATCATGTTCGCGCCGGGCGAGTTTCTGAACGGTCAGTACACCATCGTCGGTGAGGTCACCGACGGGATGGATGTGGTCGATGCGATCAAGCGCGGCAATGGCCCCAACGGGGCCGTTATCGGGCAACCAGATGTGATGAAAAAGGTCACGGTGATCGAATGATCGCGTGACGCAGGCGACCGGATACGAGCCACTCAATACCCTCAAGCCTTTGGCCGAGGGGGTCTGGATTGTTGATGGGCCTGCGATCAAGGTCTACGGGTTTCCGTTTTCCACCCGCGCCACGATTGTGCGGCTGGAAAACGGCGATCTGTGGGTGCATTCCCCGACGCAGATGACCGAGGAGTTGCGCGCAGAGCTGGATGCGCTTGGCCGGGTCGCGCATCTGATTGCGCCGAACGCTGCGCATTACACACATCTCACCGACTGGCAGGCGGCCTATCCGCGCGCCAGAACCTGGGCCGCGCCCGGTGTGGTGGAGCGGGCGGCGAAGACGGGCGTCACGCTCGCGGTGGAACGGTGGCTAAAGCCGGGTCGTGCCGAGGCGCCGTGGAAAGGCCAGCTTGAGCAATTGATCGTGGCGGGCAGCAAGACCCACCGCGAGGCCGTGTTTTTCCACAAGGCGAGCCGGACGCTTATCCTGACCGACCTGATCGTGAATATCGAGACCGCCAATTTGCCCGCCCGATTCAGGCCCTTTGCCTGGCTCAACGGGATTGATGACACCGACGGCAAGACGCCGCCCTTCCTGCGCTGGAGCTTTCGCGACAAAGAAGCGATGGCCGATAGCGTCGAGGCGATGATCGGCTGGGCTCCTGAGCGGATCGTGCTGGCGCATGGGCGGTGCTATATGCGCGACGGCGTTGGCGAGCTTGAGCGCGCCTTTCGCAAGCTTCTGCGGGTGCGCAAATGGGACCGCATTCTTGGCGACGCCAAAAAGCGCAAGGCGCGTGATGAGGCCGGGCGCGGCTAATCCCTGATCGCTCTGCGTCACAATTGCGTGGGTGGGGCTAGGCACCCGAGACGTTCCCCGGCATCATCGGCGGTGTCCAAGGGAGGATGCCGATGACCCGTTTACTGTCGTTCCTGAGTGCGTTGATGCTTATGGCCGGGCTGGCTCAGGCCGATCCCTCGTTCTGGCGCAATGAGTGGCCTGACACCAATTTCAACAAGACCAGCGTCAAAAACTGGGACGAGATCCTGTCGGGCGGACCGCCCAAGGATGGCATCCCGGCGCTGAGCAAACCGAAATTCCGCAAGGTCAAATCCGAGCGGCGGATTTCCGGCACGGAGCCGGTGATCACGGTCGAGATCAACGGTGCCACCCCGCGCGCCTATCCGCTGCGCTATCTGACATGGCACGAGATCGTCAACGACAGCATCGGCGGCATTCCGATTGCGGTCACCTTTTGCCCGCTGTGTAATTCCGGCATCACCTTTGACCGGCGCATTTCGCGTGGCACGCTGACCTTCGGGGTTTCGGGCAAGCTGCGCAATTCGGACATGGTGATGTTTGACCGCGAAACCCAGAGTTGGTGGCAACAGGCAATTGGTGAGGCGATTGTCGGTGATCTGACCGGTACCAGGCTCAAGGCGCTGCCAAGCTGGATGGAAAGTTTTGCGCAATTCAAGGCGCGCAATCCGCAGGGCCTTGTGATGGACGAGCCCGATTATAATCGAAGCTATGGGCGCAATCCCTATGCCGGGTATGACAGCTCGTCGCGGCCGTTTCTCTATACCGGGGAAAACCCGCCACATGGCATCCCGCCGCTTGAACGGGTGGTGCGGGTCGGTGACCGGGCCTGGCCGCTGACGCGCATTCGCGCCGAGGGCGGTGTGCGCGAGGCGGGGGTCAACATCACGTGGGAAAAGGGCCAGGCCTCGGCGCTTGATCACGCGACCATCGCCAAGGGGCGCGATGTCGGCACGGTGCGGGTGCGCGACGGGCAGGGACGCGATCTGGCGCATGACGTGATGTTCGCCTTTGCCTTTCACGCCTTCTGGCCCAAGGGCCGCTGGATGATCCCCTAAAGCGGGATTTTACGTCTGTTTCCAACGCTACGGTTGACTTTCGCGCGCCGCACCCTCATATGCCAGTCAACCGACATTTCCTGCCGCGTGAGCAGTGCCGCCAAGACTTGGCCGCCTAGTAATGAAATGTCGCGGATTAATCCCAAAATCACGCGTGGGGTAAAACGTCTGCTGGGCAACGGGGCAATCGGCCTTGGGCCTTGGCGCAGGCGCAACCACGATAACGGGCGGCCATGGGGCCTGTCCGTCACGGTCTGCGGCATCTGGCCCGGACCCGAAAGGATATGAATTGAACCTTTTTCAGGAAATGGGTCTGCCGACCGAGCTTGTGCGCAAACTTGGCGCCATGGGCATCACCGAGCCGACACCGATCCAGACCCACGCCATCCCGCATGCCCTCAATGGCTTTGACGTGATGGGGCTGGCCCAGACAGGCACCGGCAAAACCGCCGCCTTTGGTCTGCCGTTGCTGGCGCAACTTATCGAAATGCCGGGCAAGCCCGCGCCTAAATCCGTGCGCAGCCTGATCCTTGCGCCGACCCGTGAACTGGCCGGTCAAATCCGCGATTCGCTTTTCCCGCTGGTCAAGGACACGCCGATCAAGATCGGTGTCGTGGTTGGTGGCACCTCGATCAACGCCCAGATCAAGCGGCTTGATCGCGGCACCGATATTCTTGTGGCCACACCCGGTCGTCTGCTTGACCTGTTGGATCGCCGTGCGCTGCGGCTTGACGAGACCCGCTTTCTGGTGCTCGACGAGGCCGATCAGATGCTTGATCTCGGCTTTATCCACGCCCTGCGCAGGATCGCGAGCCTGATCCCGGCAGAGCGTCAGACCATGCTGTTTTCGGCCACCATGCCCAAGCAGATGGAAGAGATCGCCGGCACCTACCTCACCCACCCCAAGCGGGTTCAGGTCAGCCCGCCGGGCAAGGCCGCCGACAAGATCACCCAAGAGATTCATTTTGTCGCCAAAGCCGCCAAGCCCGATCTGCTGATCGAAATGCTGGGCAAGCACAAGGACGAGCTGGCGCTTGTGTTCGGGCGCACCAAGCATGGCTCGGACAAGCTTGCGCGCAAGCTTGAACAGGCCGGTTTCAAGGTGGCCGCGATCCATGGCAACAAAAGCCAGGGCCAGCGGGATCGGGCGTTGAAAGCGTTCCGCGATGGTCAGGTCAAAGTGCTTGTCGCGACCGATGTGGCGGCGCGCGGGCTTGATATCCCGGACGTCAAGCACGTCTATAACTTTGAGCTGCCGAATGTGCCGGATAACTATATCCACCGCATCGGGCGGACGGCACGTGCCGGTCGCGATGGCTGTGCGATTGCCTTTTGCGCCCCCGATGAAATGGGTGAATTGAAGGATATTCAAAAGGTTATGGGGATCTCGATCCCGGTTGCCTCTGGTCGCCCGTGGGAGGGGCTGCCGGATCCCAAGGCCAAGAAACAACCCTCTGGCCGGGGTGGCCCGCGTCGCCGCAGTGGCGGCGGTGGTGGCGGCAAGCCCGGTATGGGGCAGGGAAAACCCGGCGGCAATCGCCGTCGTGGCAAGCCCGGCGGTGGCCCGCGCGCCAACGCGGCCTGAACATTCAAACGGCGCCGGGAAAACCCTCGGCGCCGTTTTTTCGATCCGGTATCAGGTGCCGCAAAAGGTGTTTTGCACCACTTCGGCGGGCTCTGGCGGGCGGGCAAGATCGCTGGCCTCCGGCTGATCCTGATAGGGATTTTCCAGCACCTTCAAAAGCCGCTCGAACGGGGCAAAATCGCCTGAAACGGCGGCTTCGATCATCTGTTCAATCCGGTGATTGCGCGGGATAAAGGCGGGGTTGGCCATGGCCATCACGGCCTCTGGGTCAGCTTCGGTTTTCAAACGCGCGCGCCATTGCGCCTCCCAGTTGTCAAACGCCGCCGGATCAAGAAACTGATCGCGCGCGTGCCCCGTGAGAAGGGCACGGAACGTATTGGTGAAATCGGCGCGGTTATCGGCCATCCGCGCCAGAAGATCACCGATCAGCGGGGCGTCGGCCGCACCGGCCCTGGCAATCCCGATCTTGCGGCCAAAGGCCCGGCGCCATTCGGTTTCGATCTGATCGGGCATGGCGTGGACCAGCGCGGTGAAGTCCTCAATCGCCTCATCCTGATCGGGCATCAGGGGTACAAGCGCCGTGGCAAGCTGTGCCATGTTCCAGACGATGACATGCGCCTGATTGTCGTAAGAGTAGCGCCCCTGAACGTCGATCGAGCTGAACACCGTCTGAGGGTGGAACACATCCATGAAGGCACAGGGGCCATAGTCGATGGTCTCGCCCGAGATCGCGGTATTATCGGTATTCATCACGCCGTGAATAAAGCCCATCGCCATCCAGCCCGCGACAAGTTTTGCTTGACGGCGGATCACCTCGGCCAGCAAATGCGCCGGGCCTTCGACCTGCGGAAAATGGCGCGCGACCGTATAGTCATAAAGCGCGCGCAGCCCGTCCAGATCGCGGCGCGCGGCGAAATACTGAAACGTGCCGACGCGCAGATGGCTGGCCGCAACCCGCGTCAGGATCGCACCGGGCAGACCGCCTGCCTCGCGGTAAACCGCCTCGCCGGTGGCGACGGCGGCAAGGGCGCGTGTCGTTGGCAGGCCAAGCGCATGCGTCGCCTCGGACACCACATATTCGCGCAGCACCGGCCCAAGCCAGGCCCGCCCGTCGCCCATCCGGCTATAGGGGGTGGGGCCAGAGCCTTTGAGCTGAATATCGCGGCGCTCACCGGCGCGATCAACCACCTCGCCAAGCAAAAGCGCGCGACCATCGCCAAGCTGTGGGGAAAAGCCGCCAAACTGATGCCCGGCGTAAACCTGCGCCAGCGGCTCGGAGCCTGGGGCGACAAGATTGCCGGCCAGCACCGCTGCGATCTCGTCTGCACCGCCCGGCACAATGCCCAGATCCCGCGCCAAAGCGTCGTTGAACCGGATCAGATGCGGGGCCTTCACGGGCACGGCGGTCTGGCGGGTAAAGAAACGCGCAGGCAAGCGCGCATAGGTGTTCTGAAAGGGGATATTCATGGTCATTGACCTAAGGTAAACCATTCGCTGAAAATTGCTACATCTCACGGGTCAGTAAACTGTAATCATCTCGTGGCAAGAACCGCAGTTTTTCATAAAGTTTGCGCGCCCTTGTGTTATCGCGCCGCACTTCGAGGTGCAGCGCCTTCAATCCCGCGCCGGCAAGCGCCTTGGGCAGGGCGCTCATCACCTCGCTGCCAATGCCGCGCCCGCGCACACCGGGGCGGATATAAAGCTCATCGACAAACCCGTCGAGACCGGCGAATTCCACCGACCAACCAAAGCTGATGACGATATAGCCGATCGGCGCGCGCCCGGGTCCGATAAGATAGATCGCGCCATGCGGGCTTCCTTCCAGAAGCGGCATCAGCGCGGCCTGGCGCTTGGCCTCGTCCTGGATGATGTCGGCCTCTTGGTGAAAGGCGCGTACAAGCGCGGCGAGGCGGTCGAAATCCTCGGGTTTTGCCAGATTAAGCGCCGTCATAGCCGGGCCAGCCTTTCTATCAGAAGGTCAAAAAATCCATTTGCATCAATATCATGGATAAAGGTCGCATTGGGCGGGCGGTCGGTGCACCCCCACCAGTCGGTGACGGTCATGCCCATGGTCAGCTCTGATTGGGTTTCAATCACAACATTCACCCGGCGGCCCTTAAACAGGTCAGGCTTGAGCAGCCAGGCAATCGTGCAGGGATCATGCAGCGGCGCGCCGTCCTCACCATAGCGGTCGGGATTGTAGCGTTCGAAAAAGCCGGTCAACTCGGCCACGGCGCGGCCAACCGGGGTGCCGATGGCGCGGATGGCGGCGTTGCGTGCGCGGGTCACGAGCGCCTTATGGGTCACATCAAGCGGCATCATCACAAGCGGTGCGCCCGCGCCAAAGACGATCTCTGCGGCGTGCGGATCAACGTGGATATTGAACTCGGCCACCGGTGTGACATTGCCCTGGGCAAAATGCGCGCCACCCATAAAAACGATTTCCTTTACCTTTTCAATGATATCCGGGGCGTTCTTGAAGGCGGTCGCGATATTGGTCAGCGGCCCGATCGCGACAAGTGTCACGCTCTTGGCGGGGCGCTCGCGCAGGGTGTCGATGATGAAATCGACCGCATGTTTGTCCTGAAGCGGCATGGTGGGTGCGGGAAGGGTTGGCCCGTCAAGCCCCGAGCGGCCATGCACATGCTCCGCCGTCACAAGGTCGCGGCCAAGGGGGCGATCACATCCGGCAAAGACAGGCACATCACCTTTGTCCGCCAACTCGCAGATAATGCGCGCATTTATCGTGGTAAGCTCAAGCGGTACATTGCCTGCGACACAGGTGATGCCCAGCACCTCAAGCGCATCGGGACAGGCCAGAGCCAGCAAAATCGCCACGGCATCGTCCTGGCCGGGGTCTGTGTCGATGATGATCTGGCCTGCGGTCATTGCGCCCTCGTTTGATTGCCCGGACCATGCGGCGGGCGCGCGCAAATGTCCACCGGTCTGGGGCGGGGCTGCGCGTTGCTTCGCTGATTACCCGCAGAGCGCGAATCAAATTGATGCCGCGCCGCAGAATTCCCAAAACGCCGCCGCGAATGGCGGCATGAGAGGGCGTTTGTCAGCCAAATCATGACCCGAAGGTCAAATATTTCATATATTTCCGCCCCTTGGGTCCGGCTTTCTGTTTGGGTTTTGCGCCATTGTGCGTATAGTCATGCCAACTGCCGCAACCTAAAAAACAAAATGGCCGGGGGAGAAACCACCGATGATCCGATCGGAACTGATTCAGAAACTTGCCGATGAAAACCCGCATCTCTATCAGCGTGACGTCGAGCGTATCGTAAACACCATTTTCAACGAAATCACCGACGCAATGGCCGGCGGTAACCGGGTTGAACTGCGTGGTTTTGGCGCCTTTTCGGTGAAACGGCGCGATGCGCGCATCGGGCGCAACCCGCGCACCGGTGAAAGCGTGCATGTCGAGGAAAAGCACGTGCCGTTCTTCAAGACCGGCAAGCTTTTGCGTGACCGGCTGAACGGGAAGTAATCCATGCGCTATATCCGCTATGCCTCGATTGCGATCTTCGCCATTGCCCTTGTTCTGATTGCGCTTGCCAACCGCGCGCCGGTGACGCTTCGGGTGCTGCCGGATGAATTGGCGGGATTGGCGGCGCTGAACCCCACTTATGATCTGCCGCTGTTTCTGGTGATCTTCATCGGCATTCTGGCCGGTCTGATCGTCGGGTTCATCTGGGAATGGATTCGCGAGGCGGGCGAACGCGCCGCCGCCGCGCGTCAGATGCGCGAACTTGCCAGCCTGCGCGCCGAGGTCAAGCGCCTCAAAGGCGAAAAGCATCGCGGCAAGGATGAGGTTCTGGCGCTTTTGGACGAAGCCAGCTAAAAGGCCGCATGTCCAAAGCGATCCGTGTGAAGATCTGTGGCTTGACCGCCGCGCCCGATGTCTCTGCCGCTGTTGCGGCGGGGGCGTCTTACGTCGGGTTCGTGTTTTTTGAAAAATCCCCGCGCCATCTGGGGCTGGCGCAGGCCGCGGCGCTTGCGCTTGCCACCCCCCCCGGCGTGGCCAAGGTCGCGCTGACGGTGGATGCGGATGATGCCGCACTTGATGCGCTGAGTGCCGCCGTGCCGCTCGATTTCCTTCAGCTTCACGGTCACGAGACCCCCGAGCGGGTGCAACATATCAAGGCACGCTATGGCCTGCCGGTGATCAAGGCAATTGGCGTGGCGGGGGCCGATGACTTGCCCCAGATCGACGTTTACGCCCGCGTCGCGGATCAGCTTTTGATTGATGCCAAGCCACCCAAGGGCGCCGCCCGGCCGGGCGGCAATGCGCTTGCCTTTGACTGGTCGCTGATCGCGGGGCGCCGCTGGACCGTGCCCTGGCTTTTGGCGGGCGGGCTTGGCCCGGACAACGTGGCCGAGGCGATCACCCTGACCGGCGCGCGGCAGGTGGATGTGTCGTCGGGGGTCGAGAGTGCGCCGGGCGTCAAGGATCCGGCCCTTATCCGTGCTTTCATGGAGGCCGCAAAATGCAGCTGATCTTTCGTCCTGCGCGCCGCAAGGATGTGGCGGCTGTGGTCGCCTTGCTGGCCGATGACCAATTGGGGCAGGGGCGGGAACGCGACGATTCTGCGATCTATCTTGCGGCGTTTGACGCGATGCAGGCCGAGGGCAACAACCATCTCATCGTCGGGGTCGACGAGGCCGAAACCGTGCTGGCAACCTATCAGCTCACCTTTATCAGCGGGCTGTCGCTCGCGGCGGCGCGCCGCGCCCAGGTTGAAAGCGTGCGCATTGCAAGCGCGCTGCGGGGTCAAGGTCTTGGCCATCAGATGTTTGCGGATGTCGAGGCCCGTGCACGCGCTGCGGGCTGCGCTCTTATCCAGCTCACGATGAATCAGACCCGCACCGACAGCCGCCGATTCTACGAAAGCCTTGGCTTCACCGCCTCTCATTTCGGGTTCAAACGCGCCCTCGATTGAGCGGCCCGGTTGACAGGCCCGCGCGCAGGTCGGATGCTTTGCCCGAAACCGACCGGAGGCCAGAATGACCCGCAATCCCGATGATCTGAGCGATGTCTACGGCGCCAAAACGCCGGATCAGTCGCGCGCGCTTTATAATGATTGGGCGCAAAGTTATGATGCCGACAATCTGGCACGCGGCTTTCGCTTGCCCGCGCTTGGCGCGGCAATGTTTGCGCGCCATATGGGGCGCGCTGACGGGCCGGTGCTTGATGCGGCCTGCGGCACCGGCCTTGTCGGGGAAAGCCTTGCGGTTCTGGGCTATGGGCCGATCACCGGCTGTGATTTGTCGCCCGGCATGCTGGCGGCGGCGCAAAAGACCGGGGCTTACCACGATCTGGTCCTGGCCGATATGGGCGCGGGGCTGGCGTTTGAGGATGACACATTCGCAGGCTTTACCTGCCTTGGCGCCTTTGGGCCCGGCCACGCGCCGCCCGAAAGCCTTATCCACCTGAGCCGGGTCATTCGCCCTGGCGGAATCGGAGTGTTCAACCTTCTGGATGCCAGCTGGATAGAGCAGGGGTTTCAATCGGTACTGGAATCGCTGGTTGATAGCGGTCAGGTTCAGATTATCCAGCGCTCGGCATCCTTCCTGCCGTTCTTGCTCGCCGAACCCGATCTGTGGTCGCGGCTCTATGTGATCCGCCGCAGCTAAGCGCGACATAGATTTTTCGCAGAAAAATCGCGGCTGCGGCACAACCGCTTTTCGCTGGAAAATCCTGACGCCCTCCCATATTCATCCTCAATACATCCAGGATGAGAAGGCCCTTGCAATGAACGATCTTTTCAACAGCTTCATGACCGGCCCCGATGAAAAGGGCCGCTTTGGCGATTTCGGCGGGCGGTTCGTGTCAGAAACCCTGATGCCACTTATTCTGGAGTTGGAAGAGCAATATGAGCGCGCCAAGACGGATGATGACTTCTGGGCCGAAATGCATGATCTCTGGACGCATTATGTTGGCCGCCCAAGCCCGCTTTATTACGCCGACCGCCTGACCCAGCATTTTGGCGGCGCCAAGATTTATCTCAAACGCGACGAGTTGAACCATACCGGCGCGCATAAGATCAACAACGTGCTGGGGCAGATCATTCTGGCGCGGCGCATGGGCAAGAAACGCATCATCGCCGAAACCGGCGCCGGTCAGCACGGCGTCGCCACGGCGACGGTCTGTGCCAAATTCGGCCTGAAATGCGTGGTCTATATGGGCGCGCATGATGTCGAGCGTCAGGCGCCGAACGTGTTTCGCATGCGGCTTCTGGGGGCCGAGGTGGTGCCGGTCACCTCCGGGCGGGGCACGCTCAAGGATGCGATGAACGATGCGTTGCGCGATTGGGTCACCAATGTGCGCGATACCTTCTATTGCATCGGCACGGTTGCCGGCCCGCACCCTTATCCGGCAATGGTGCGTGATTTTCAGTCGATCATCGGCAAGGAAGTGCGCGAACAGATGCAGGCCGCCGAAGGCCGCCTTCCCGACACGCTTATTGCGGCGATTGGGGGCGGGTCAAACGCCATGGGCCTGTTCTATCCGTTCCTTGACGACAAGGAGGTCAATATCATCGGGGTCGAGGCCGGCGGCAAGGGCGTGAATGCCAAGATGGAGCATTGCGCTTCGCTGACCGGCGGGCGGCCGGGGGTCTTGCATGGCAACCGCACCTATCTATTGCAGGATGACGATGGCCAGATCCTTGAGGGGCATTCGATTTCCGCCGGGCTTGATTATCCCGGCATCGGCCCCGAACATAGCTGGCTGCATGAAACCAAGCGCGCGCAATATGTCTCGATCACCGACAAGGAGGCGCTTGAGGCGTTTCAGCTCAGCTGTGAGAAAGAGGGCATCATCCCGGCGCTTGAGCCGAGCCATGCGCTTGCCCATGTGATGAAAATCGCGCCAAACCTGCCGAAAGATCACCTTCTGGTGATGAATATGTGCGGACGCGGCGACAAGGATATCTTCACCGTCGCCAAACATCTCGGCTTTGACATGAGTGGCGCCTGAACGCGCCGTGGTCCGGCTGGTGCATGGCGCCGGCCGGGCCTTTCGCCGGGGTCATTGCGTCTTGGCGTTCGCCTCAAGCACGGCCAAGGGCACAATATCAAGCGCACGCATGTGGGTGGCCGAAAGCCGCACCTTGGGCGCGCAGCCCTCGTCATGGGCCTGCAAAAAGCGCGCGGCACACAGGCACCACTGATCGCCCGGCTTGAGACCGGCAAAGCCAAACTCGGGTTTGGGGGTGCTCAGGTCGTTGCCGACATATTTTGAATAGGCCAGAAATTCGGCGGTCATCAACGCACAGACCGTGTGGCTTCCCTGATCCTGGGCGCAGGTGTTGCAATGCCCGTCACGGAAGAACCCGGTGACGGGCGCGTTTGAGCAAGGCTCAAGATCCGTGCCCATGACATTGATGGCGGGGTCTTTTTCAATCATCGCGCGCGCCTCTCTTTCGGGGTCGAGCCTAGCGTGGAATACGGCCCCGTCAATGCCCGCCTATAGCGCGGCGCTGATCGCGCGCAGCATGGCGATATTGGCGTCATGCGCGCCGGGCTCGCGAAAATTGCGGTCGGCGGCGGTGACGACGATCACCACATCGCTGTTCTGGTCGATGAAAATATACTGGCCATAGATCCCGCGCGCGATGAATTGGCCGTCGGGTGCGCCCTTGGGAACCCACCACTGATAGCCATAGCCAATCTTGCCTGGCAGGGTTGGCGCGCTGGCGCGGGTCGAGGCGCGCAGCCAATCGCCGGGCACCACCTGCTGGCCCTGCCACTGGCCCATCTGTTCCACCATAAGGCCAAAGCGGGCGTAATCGCGGGTGGTGAGGTTCAGCCCGCCAAGAGCAAAGGCCACGCCTTCGCCATCGGTCAGATAATAGGGCTCTGCCTCAAGCCCGAGCGGCGCGATGATCTTTTCCGACAAGAGATCGGCAAGGCCGCGACCCGTTGCGCCGCGCAGCACCATGGCAAGCACATGGGTGTCGATCGAGACATATTTCCAGCGCGTGCCAGGGTCGGTGTCACGCGCGGTCAGCCCGGCGGCAAAGCCATCCATCGTGCCGCCAAGCGCAATCACCCGGCCCATCCGGTTGATATCGGAGTTATAGTCGAGATAATCCTCGTCAAAGGTCACGCCGCTGGTCATCTGCAACACATTGCGGATCGTGGCGCCGTCATAGGCGCTTCCTTTCAGCAGCGGCGCGTAGGCGGTGACCTGATCATCCAGCGAGGCGATCTTGCCCTCGGACACGATCACCCCGAAGAGCGCCGAAAGAAAGCTTTTGGCCATCGACCAGCTTATCCGGCGATCCATCCGCGCAGTGCCGAGGTAATAGCTTTCATGGACGATTTCACCGGCCTTGATGGCCAAAAGCGAGGTGACATGGCGCCCGGCAATCCAATCGGCAACCTCCGGCGGCAGGGTGGCCGGGGCGCCATCGGGCAGAGGTGACACCGGGCCATCGCCACGCGAAACCGGACGATGCAGAAAGGCGCGATCCATATGCGAGAAGTTGTGGACGATCTTGTCTTCGGAAAACAGGCTGTTGACCGCCAGAAGCCGGGCGATCTCATCGCGTTTCCAGATGCCGACCACTGCGGCGGCAAGCGCCAGCACAAGCAGGATTCGCGCCGTCCATTTCAAAAATACTCGCATAGCCACCCCCCCTGTTTTGGGCACAGGAAACCAGTCAGATGACAGCTTTGCAAGCGTGACGCAGCGGCGCAATCCGTTAGCGAAACTTGTCCATCAGCTTTTGCATCGCACTTCGCTCGTCGGGCGTGGGCGGCTCTTCCGCCTTTCCAGGCGGCCTCGCCTTGCTTTGCGGCGCGGGTTTGGGCTTAGCGGCGCGCGGCGGCGTCAGGCGCTGTGCGACGGTGTTCAGAAACCGGTCGGCTTTATCTTCGGCCAGCCAGGGCGCGCCCTCCGATATCCCGCGCATGAGATCATCAAGCCAATCGACATCCGCCTTGGCGAAATCCTGTAGCACGAACTGGGCCACGCGATCCTTGTGACCGGGATGGCCGATGCCAAGCCGGACCCGGCGGTAAGCCTCGCCGATATGCTGATGGATCGAGCGCAGCCCGTTGTGGCCCGCGTGGCCGCCGCCCTGTTTCACCTTCAGTTTGCCGGGGGCAAGGTCAAGCTCGTCGTGAAAAACCGTCACATCGCCGGGCGTCAGTTTGTAAAACCGGATCGCTTCGCCGACCGATTGCCCGCTCAGGTTCATGAAGGTGCCGGGTTTCAGCAGGATCACCTTGGTGCCGCCAAGCGTGCCTTCCGAGACATGGCCTTGAAACCTGGCGCGCCAGGGGCCAAAGCCGTGTTCCTCTGCGATCCGATCCAGCGCCATGAAACCGATATTATGGCGGTTTTTCTCGTATTTTGCGCCGGGATTGCCCAGACCCACGAACAGCTGCATTGCCGATGCCCTCATATTTGGTGATGTTGGTCTACGCCGCGATGCGCGGGGAATCAACGGGCAGAGGGTGGGCCGATGGCAGAGTTCGAGATAGAGGGCATTCATCTTTCGGTGCCCGATGAAATGCTGAACCCGAAGCTGTCCGGGAAACTTTCGACTGGCGGCTATGAGGCGCATGAGGCCCATGCCGCAAGGATGCGCCTGCGCGAGGGGCAGCGGGTGCTAGAGCTTGGCTCGGGGATTGGCTATATCGCCTCGGTCTGCGCGAGCATCACCGGCCCGGAAAATGTGACCACGGTCGAGGGCAACCCGAGCATGTTGCCCGTCATCAAGGGCAATCTGGAGCGCAACGGGTTTGGCGCCGTGACGGTGTTGCATGGTGCGGTTGGCGGCATGAAGAGTGGCGCCGACCCGATTGAATTTGATAATAAAAAGACGTTCTGGGCCGCGCGGATCGCGGATGTGGATACCGCGCCTGACGCTGTCGTCAGCGTGCCGCATCTGGGGTTGGGCGATCTGCTCAAGACCTGTCGGCCGCATGTGGTGATTATGGATATCGAGGGCGCCGAAGAGCATCTTTTCGATGCCCCCTGGCCGGGATTCGTGCGCTCGGTGATGATGGAATTGCACCCGGGGCGCTATTCGGACGTGGTGATCAAGCGGATCGTCGATTGCATGTCAGAATCGGGGCTGACCTATGATCCGGGGCCGTCGCGTGGCCGCATCCTCGGGTTTCGCCGGGTGCGCGACAGATAACGGCGCCACGAAAAAACGCGGCCCGTTGCGGGGCCGCGTTTCTCGATAACAGTGCCAAAGGGCAGGACGGTCTTACGCCTCTTCGTCTTCGGCCACTTCGGTGGCCTCGACTGCATCATCTTCGTCTTCGTCATCGCCACTCGATTTCAGAGCCGAGGGCGCCGAAACGTTACAGATCACAAAGTCGCGGTCGCTGATGACCAGCTTGCTGCCTTCCGGAAGCTCTACGTCAGAGATGGTGACAGTGTCGCCAACGTTTTCAACCTTGGCCATATCGACGGTCAGGTGATCGGGAATATCGCCCGCGGTCACAAGCATTTCGACCTCGTTGCGCACAACGGTCATGACACCGCCCTTACGGATCGCGGGGCAGTCTTCGAGGTTGATGAACTCAACCGGGATGAACAGGTTGATCTTGGTGGTGCGGCGCAGGCGCATGAAATCGACATGCGTCGGAAGGTCTTTGACCACATCGCGCTGAACGTCGCGGCAGATCACCCGAACGTCGTCGTGCCCTTCAACCTGAAGGTTGAACAGGGTCGACTTGAAGCGGCCTTTTTTCAGGCGCTTCAACAGGACGTTGAACGGGATGTTGATCGGAAGCGGATCGACGTCGCCACCAAAAACGATACCCGGAACCATACCGGCGCGACGCGCCTGACGAGCGGCGCCCTTGCCTGTCCCCGTGCGTTCCTGGGCCTGAAGATCAGGAATTTCTCCAGCCATGATAATTCTCCATCAATAAGGGCGGGGCTCCTCCAAGGCTGTAGCCCCGCGGTAAGGCCTGTGCCTATAGACCACGAGGCGCGCTTTGGAAAGGGCAAATCTCGTGGCCCTGACGTGGCGGCCGACCGTTATTCCCAATCCCCGGCAAAGCCTTTGGGGATCATCAGGATATCGCGGTCAAGTTTGCCCACATCGGTGCGCCCAGAGAGGCCCATGCTGCTATCAAGTTCCTTGTGGATGACCTCAAGCGCGCGGGTCACGCCCGCCTCGCCCATGGCGCCAAGGCCATAGACAAAGGCACGCCCGATATAGGTGCCGCTGGCGCCCATTGCCATCGCCTTGAGCACGTCCTGACCCGAGCGGATGCCGCTGTCGAGATGCACCTCGATCTTGTCGCCGACCGCATCCATGATCGCGGGCAGGGCGCGAATGGCCGAAATCGCACCGTCAAGTTGTCGGCCGCCGTGGTTTGACACGATAATTGCATCCGCCCCCACATTTAGCGCCTCGCGCGCATCGCGCGGGTCCATGATGCCCTTGATGATCAGCGGGCCGCCCCACATCTTGCGAAACTCGCGGATGCGGTCCCAGTTGAGCGCCTGATCAAACGCTTCCGATGTCCAGCTGCTAAGGGATGAGGGGTCGCTGACGCCCTTGGCATGGCCGACGATATTGCCGAAGAAGCGCCGCTTGGTGCCAAGCATGCCAAGGCCCCATTGCACCTTGGTCATCATGTTGGTGACCGATTTCACGGTCAATTTGGGCGGGGCCGAGAGGCCGTTTTTAAGGTCTTTATGGCGCTGACCCTGGAGTTGCAGATCAACCGTGATCATCGCTGCCGAGCATTTGGCGTCTTTGGCGCGATCAAACAGGCGTTGCATGAAGTCATCGTCCTTGAGGGTGTAAACCTGCATCCAGAACGGCTTGGTGGTGTTTTCGGCCACATCCTCGATGCTACAGATCGACATCGTTGAAAGGGTGAAAGGCACGCCGAATTTCTCGGCGGCGCGGGCGGCCTTGATCTCGCCATCGGCGCATTGCATGCCGGTCAACCCGACCGGGGCAAGGCCAACCGGCATCGACACATCCTGGCCGATCATCTTGGTCGCGGTGGTGCGCCCGGTCATGTCGATGGCGACCCGCTGGCGCAGATAGATCTGGTCGAAATCGCTGGTGTTTTCGCGAAAGGTCTGTTCGGTCCAGCTTCCGGATTCGGCGTAATCGTAGAACATCCTGGGCGCGCGGCGCGCGTAGATCTTTTTGAGGTCGTTGATATTGGTGATCACGGGCATCGGGCGTTCCCCTTTGGAAATTGGTAAAGACCCTTTACCAACGCCAAGGCAATCGCGCAATCTTTCCTGTCGTCGCAGGTGGGGTAGGCGTTGCTCAGGCGTATCCCTTAATGACACGCCTCAGCCGCATTCTTGTGACGCACCTCAGGCGCGATGCGCGCCTGCCGCCAGACCGCGCACAAATTCAAGCACGTCGGTCACAGTCTCGCCATCGGCGATCTTGCCGACAATCGCCGAGCCGACAACCGCGCCATCGGCGACGCTGGCGATGGTCTCTGCGGTTTCGGGCGTGCGGATGCCAAAGCCGACGATCACCGGCAGGTCGGTCTGTGCCTTGATGCGGGCCACTTCGGGGCCGACATCGGTGGCCTCGGCCGCCGCCGCGCCGGTGATCCCGGTGATCGAGACGTAATAGACAAATCCACTGGTGTTGGTGAGAACCTTGGGGAGGCGCTTGTCATCGGTCGTCGGCGTGGCCAGACGGATAAAGTTGAGACCGGCCTTTTGCGCCGGAATGCAAAGTTCGTCATCTTCTTCGGGGGGCAGGTCGACCACGATAAGCCCGTCAATCCCGGCGGCCTTGGCATCGGTCAGAAACTTGTTAACGCCGCGATTGTAGATCGGGTTGTAATAGCCCATCAGGACAATCGGCGTTGTGTCGTCGGCCTTGCGAAACTCGGTTGCCATCTCAAGCGTGCGGTTCAGGGTCATGCCCGCGGCGAGGGCGCGCTGCCCGGCAAGCTGAATGGTGGGGCCATCGGCCATCGGATCGGTAAAGGGCACGCCCAGTTCGATGATGTCAACGCCGGCCTCGGGCAACCCCTGCATGATCTTGAGGGCGGTGTCATAGTCGGGATCTCCGGCCATGATATAGGACACAAAGGCTTTCTTGCCCGCAGCTTGCAATTCGGCGAATTTGGCGTCGATCCGAGTCATCTTTACTACCCTCTGTTGTTGCCTACCGTTTGGGGCAGCACGCGGCGGAAATCAATGGCAAGTGAAAGGTTTTCGCATTGGAGCGCTGTGATTTGGACCGGGATTTCCTGAAAAAGGTCAATTTACGTGATGCAGGGCGGGGCGCCATGTTGGGGCCACCAGCGAGGCAGTGAGGCAAAAGCTTGCGTCTTTTACCCTGGACGGTAAGGGCTTTCGGTTGACGATTTCAACACCACACATACACCCTGACATCGGGTCAGGCCCCATAAAACCGGCTCGCGGTGAAGGTCTGTTGGGCAGGACAATGCGAATATTGGCCACGTCAGGACAACGTCAGCCCCTGGGATGGTGAGCCGACGTAGATTGCAGAGCGCTTTATGCTGGCAAAATACATTCCCAGAACAATTGTTGCGCCTGCATCAGCCAAATCGCCAGCCCAAGGGAGGGGCTGACGATGGCCGGGCCGCTACGCGGCTGTTAACCGGCTTGGTGCAACGAGCGAATGTCAGAGTTGTGCTCAACGCGGACATCTGACTTTTTCAGTCAGTTTAAGCTCCAGCCCCCAGACCACCACCGTTTTCCCAACGGCGCGCTTGCGTCTGGGGCGGACTGCCAATAGAAGCGGCGCTGCATGAATAAGGAGAGGCGTCATGGGCTTTAAAATGGGGATCGTGGGGCTGCCCAATGTGGGCAAGTCGACGCTTTTTAACGCGCTGACCAAGACGGCCGCCGCGCAGGCCGCGAATTTTCCGTTCTGCACCATCGAGCCCAACGTCGGCGAGGTCGCCGTGCCCGATGCGCGGCTTGACAAGCTGGCGGCCACTGCGGGCTCGAAACAGATCATCCCGACACGCATGACCTTCGTCGATATCGCCGGCCTTGTGAAAGGCGCGAGCAAGGGCGAGGGGCTGGGCAACCAGTTTCTGGCCAATATCCGCGAGGTCGATGCCATCGCCCATGTGCTGCGCTGTTTTGAAGACGACGACGTGACCCATGTCGAGGACCGGGTTGATCCGGTGGCCGATGCCGACACGATTGAGACCGAGTTGATGCTGGCGGATCTGGAATCGATCGAAAAGCGCCGCGCCGGTCTGGTGCGCAAGCTCAAGGGCGGCGACAAGGAGGCGGTGACGCAGGATCGACTTTTGGCTGCCGCTCAGGCCGCGCTTGAAGACGGCAGGCCCGCACGCACCGTCGAGGTCGATGCCGAGGATGTCAAAGCCTGGAAAATGCTGCAACTGCTGACCAGCAAGCCGATCCTCTATGTCTGCAACGTCGATGAGGGCAGCGCGGGCACGGGCAATGAATTCTCGGCCCGCGTCGAAGAAATGGCCGCCGAACAGGGCGCCGCGACGGTTGTGATCTCGGCGCAGATCGAAGAGGAAATAAGCCAGCTTGACCCCGAAGAGGCCGAAATGTTCCTGAGCGAAATGGGGCTGGACGAGGCCGGGCTTGATCGCCTTATCCGCGCCGGGTACGAGCTTTTGCATCTGGAAACCTATTTCACCGTCGGCCCGAAAGAGGCCCGCGCCTGGACCATCCCGCAAGGCACGCCTGCGCCCAAGGCGGCAGGCGTCATTCACGGTGATTTTGAAAAAGGCTTTATCCGCGCCGAAACCATCGCCTATGACGATTTTGTCGGGCTGGGAGGCGAGCAAAAGGCCAAGGATGCCGGCAAGATGCGCGCCGAGGGCAAGCAATATGTCGTCAAGGATGGCGATGTGCTGCATTTCCTGTTCAACACCTGAGGCCCTTGGGGGCAAAGTTTTGACAGGCTGCCCATTTCCCGCCTAGGCTGATCTTGTTTTGATCAGCACACGGGGGATTGCATATGTCTCGCAACGGGCGTTTTACCCTTGCCCTTGTCGCAAGCCTTTTGACCGCGACACCGTTGCAGGCGGCCCATGACGAGGGCGATGCAATCTGTGGCTCGAACGGGCCGGCGGTGCCCAAGGCTAGCCACATCCCGACCATGGTCGATGTTGAAAATGCCGGTAAACCCTTTGAAACCAAAGCGTTGAACGCGGCCCCCGAGGGCGCGCATATCTTCAACTGGCTGGCGCATGGCGTGTTTCAGGATCGCCCGCGCGATCAGCTTGAAGAGGGCTATGTGATCTCTCTGGAAAAGCTATATGCCGGTGACCGCCTGTCAGGGCCGCAGCATCAAAGAGACATTCTCTACCGCTATGGCGACATGCCCGATGGCCCACCCGAGGATGTGTCGGCGCAACGGGATTTCTGGCTGACGGGGATGTTTTCCGACCCCAAGTTGCAGGTCGTGACCCATATCACCCGCTATGAGAACCGCCGCGCCTGTGGGCTTATGAATGCCTATCAGGCGGCCAGTGCCATGCCGACCTGCGACACCGGGATTGTGCCGGACACTCGCAGCTTCAAATCGGGCGTCGACGCGCTTTTCGGGGTGTTTCTGCGCGACCTTGCCGCGCGGCTCAAACAGGGCAACTTTACCCATATCGTCTTTGCCTCGATGGGCTGGAACAATGATCAGAGGGTTTCGATCTGTCGCTATCGCCAAATCATGCAGATGACCGGGCACGCGATGACGGGCAGGGGGGAGGCGTTTCGCCCGCTGGTGATCGGCATGACATGGTCGTCGTCCTGGAATGCGGCAAGCACATCAAAGCTCGGTCATGCGGCGGGCCATATCGGCAGCGTGTTGAACAAGGCCACTGACAGCGACGAAGCGGGGGTGCTGCATGGCAATCTGATCCTGAACCGGATCATTCCTGCGGCGAATACCGGCGCGCTTCCGGTCGTGGTTCTTGGCCATAGCATGGGCGCGCGTTTTGCCGGGCGGGCCCTGTTTTCGCGGGATCTTTTGAAACAGGGGGCGGTTGGGCCTGCAGCCGATCTTGCGGTATTCCTGCAACCTGCTCACAGCGCCTATCGCTATGGTGGTGACACCTTTGGCGCGCGCGGCAACGAGGGGCACCCCTACGACAGCTACAAGGACCTGCCCGATACGCAGGTCGTGGTCACCACTTCGCAGTGCGACACTGCCAATCCCTTTGCGCTCTGGTCGCCCTATCTCGGCGGGCGGCGGGGCTGGAAGGTGGCGTCGCGGGCGGCGTTTGACGAAATCTTTCACCGTCTGGATTGGCGCGGGTCCGAGCCGTGCAAGACAGGCCGCCCGGCGCTCAAGCACAGCATCCGCAATGATCCCGCAAGCATGGCGCCGCTGGATACTCTGCCACGCGGCAAGGTCACCCTCGTCAACGCGGGATTCGTGACCAGTCACAGCGATATTCTTGATCCTGCCATGGGGGCATTTCTGGCGCGTCTGATTTCACAATACGCAGCGCAGTAGGGATTATGTAACCGCGCGCGGCAAAATCACCGGATCAATTGCAAAAAATCTCAGAATGGGCCTTGTTCCCGCCCCAAGCTCCAATTGAACGGGTCGACGGAGCTGTGGCCGAGTGGACGCTGACCTGCTCCCCTGAAAAGTCCGGTGTTTTGAGTTAGCCTGTTCTCCAACAAGGAGACAGAGGATGAAGAGAAGCCGTTTCAGCGAAGAACAGATCATTGGGGTATTGAAAGAGCATCAGGCTGGG
>Ga0209344_10000597_pt1 | contig 58759 bp, 58 predicted proteins | sample Cruoilmetagenom6_FD_187293 | JGI IMG/M metagenome (GOLD analysis project Ga0209344, IMG submission 187293) | Oil polluted marine microbial communities from Coal Oil Point, Santa Barbara, California, USA - Santa Barbara Oil Seep Sample 6 (SPAdes)... | ecosystem: Environmental > Aquatic > Marine... | reverse complement strand
CCCGCGCATCCGCGCGGGTCGATTTGCTTATTGCGAGCTGTTTCACAAATATTGACAGGCTTCCGTTGAGCCTGCGCAATTGGATGGTGGGCGGCAATGCGTAAATAAGGTTGGTGCGGACGGCGGGACTCGAACCCGCACAGCCTAGGGCCGAGGGATTTTAAGTCCCTTGTGTCTACCGATTCCACCACGTCCGCATGCTCGTGTTTGCTAGCAGATCAGATCGCCCAGCTCAACGACAGATTATTCGGCAATCACGACCCCGATGCATAAGGCACCCCAGTGCCGACCACCAATGTATATTGGTGCGGAAAGATATTTCATCAGAACAAATTGTTTGCCACCCATATCACGTCGATAGGTTTGCAGCAGAAATGGCTTTGTGCTTCTGACTGCCGACTGAGCCGTACGATCTTCGAAGAAGCGACGATTCCGGCAATGGGCGGCATTCCAGACCGGGTCTTCTCTTTGAGGCCGGGAATAAATGCGATTATGGGTAGGCAGATAACCATTCCGGTCTACCGCAACGCAGAATGCTACCCGCTGGTCAAATTCGAGTAAGCCCTCTTGGAGCGCTGGCATAAGCCTGTCGGTGTGACGGGAAATTCTGGTCAGATATTGCTGTGGATTTGTGCCCGGGACAGGGGCATAATTTTCATCGAACGCGTCATCATCGGTTAACTGACCGGAGGTGATTGCGTCCTCGAAAATTTTTCCTGCCTGACCTGCCGCCTCCATGCAGCGGCTGATCAACGCTGTGTCTTCGGTCTCAATACCGCTTGCAGCAACAAGTTCAATGACATCCTCGGAGAAGTTCACCAGTTTTTCAATCTTGCGAGAGGCCTGCGACAGCTGCTCATTAGAGCCGTTGACCTTTTGGTCGAGGTTCGAAAACTTGGCCAACACACGAGTGCAAATCTCGGTTGTGTGTTCTACAGGCGCGTTGATCCGTTCGATCTCGGCAATCATTGAGGCGACGCTTTCGCCAAAGCCGGTAAACTTGGTCAATTCCTGATTGATCTCTGCGGAGCGTAAGACGGCCGAAGCGGCAACTTGCTGATTCTCGGAGTTCCGCTTTTGCAGTTGATCTACAATACCATGCAATGTCTGCAGACGCGCCACCATGTCTCGTGAAACTTGGCCGGTCTTATCAGCCAATTGTTTGACAGCATCTGCTACCACTGCGAAACCACGTCCGGCATCGCCCGAATGTGCGGCCATGATCCCCGCATTTACAGCAAGAACTTGGGTTTGTGTGGCAATGCCTTGAATGGCCTCTGAGAATGAGTGGATCTCTTTGATCTGGAGTGAGACATTGTTGAGAACCTTGGTTACTTCCGCCGATGATGCCGCCATCGACTTCATGTTGTCGACCGAATTCACCAGGATGCCGCTAATGCTGCCAGTGGTGTGCTCAAGGCCTTCGCGGGTCGAGCGCGCGGATTCCATCGCGCAGTTGGAAACCTCGGCTACTGTCTGGTTGGTGACAGCGATGCGGTCGATATCTCCGCTCAGAATATGGAAGTCTTTCGCTTGTTTGTTCAGTGCGATGGACACGTCTCCGATCGCACCATGGGCATCGGCAATATTGATTGATAACTGACCAATCTGAGAGCCGATACCATTCATGGCGGCTTTCAGTTCAGACATTTCACCTGGTTTGGTTCCACATTGATCGGGAACGCCCTCAGAAGAACCAGTGGTTGAAGCCGCCTGATGAGAGGCATCACCTGAAGTAAGGTTGTTTTCGCCGTGGATTTTCAACGCATGCATCAAAATACACCCCATTTGGAGGAACTGTTGCTTTCTTTGGGTAGGCTTTCGCTAATTATTGCATCGAACGAAACAACGCAGCATCTGCTTCACGTTCCCATTTCCTTGGTGACAAGCGATCCAACCGGCTGTCGGCCAGTTGGGGAACTATATTAAAGTCCTGATTCCGATGCGCAAACCGCCCCAGTGACGACCATTGACGCGTATGGGCGCAGACAGGTCTTTCATTAGTACAAACTGCCCGCCACCCATATCCCGCCGATAGGTCTGCAGCAGGAACTGCTTGGTGTTGCGGCCTGCCGACAATCCTGTGCGATCATTGAAGATGCGGCGGTGCCGGCAATTGGCAGCATTCCAGACTGGATCATAGCTCTGGGCTTGGGAATAGATGCGGTTATGTGTTGGCAGATAGCCATTTCGGTCCACAGCGGCGCAGAAAGTCACCCGTGGATCAAAATCCAGCATTTTTTCCTGAATTGGTGGCATTAATCTGTCTGTAAGGCGGGTAAAGCGCGTCAGATATTGTTGCGGATCAGTATTGGAAATGAGGGTGTAATTTTCGTCAAACAGGTCAGTCAGGCTCGTATGACCTGAGTTGACAGCGTCCTCGAACTGTTTACCGGTTTCATTAGCTGCTTCGATACAGCGGCGGATCAGCGGTGTATCCTCGGTTTCAATGCCGCTTGCGGCGACAAGGCCGATAACCTCCTCGGAGAAATTCACCAGCAAGTCGATTTTGCCGGACGCTTGCAGCAGCTGTTCGTTTGAGCTGCTGACTTGTTGATCAAGATCAGAAACCTTGGCTAATGCGCGAGCGCAAATCTCGGTGGTATGTTCAACCGGTGCATTTATCCGCTCAATTTGAGTGATCATGCCACTGACGCTCTCACCAAACCCGGTGAACTTGGTCAGTTCCTGATCAATTTCAGTGGAGCGATTAAATGCAGTCGTCGCAATTTGCTCGTTTTCCGAGTTCTGGTTCTGCAATTCGTCGACAACACCACGCAGTGATTGCAGTCGTGCCACCATGTCGCGTGAAACAGTGCCGGTTTTATCCGCCAGTTGTTTGACCGCATCAGCGACTACAGCAAAACCACGTCCAGCGTCGCCGGCGTGTGCCGCCATGATTCCTGCATTAACGGCCAATAATTGCGTTTGGGTCGCTATGCCTTGAATGGCTTCAGAGAACGAATGGATCTCTTTGATCTGCCCGGAAACATCATCGAGAACCTTGTTCACTTCCCCCGCAGAAGATGCCATCGACTTGATGTCTGCAACTGCGTTCCCCAGAATGCTGCTGATACTGCCCGTCGTGTGTTCGAGACCCTGGCGGGTCGAGCGTGCGGAATCCATCGCACTTCGCGATGCCTCTGCTACAGTCTGGTTGGAACTCGCGATCCGGTCTATGTCCGATGTCAAAGAGTGGAAATCTTTCACCTGCTCGTTCAATGCACCAGAAACATCGCCGATTGCGCCATTGGCGTCTGCGATATTGATTGACAATTCGCCGACTTGAGCACCGATGCGGTTCATGGCGGATTTCAACTCGGACAATTCGCTCGGCTCGACGGTAACAACCGGTTCGGTATCTTTTGTGACCGATTCCGTGGGCTGTTCCACAGCGTTTTCAGTTGCAGCAATTGGTCGACTGTCATTTTTTCTGAAGTTCAACGCGCGCATTACGAAGGTCCCATTTTGCAAGACTATCGCTTTTCTTGGTTAAATCTTCACTAATTGGTTATCAACACTCGTCGGTTCGAAATGTATTCAATGAATGAGTTAGTCGCGCCAGAAAAGAGGTGAAAACAACACCAGCATGACCAGTATTTCCAATCTTCCCATCAACATCAGTACCATCAAGATGACTTTTGCCGGATCACCCAGAATGGCAAAATTTCCTGCTGGTCCGATGAGCTCACCCAACCCTGGCCCAACATTGGCCAATGCAGTGAGCGAACCGGAGGTGGCGGTTATGACATCCAGACCTGTTCCTGCAAGCGCAACCGCACCGATGGCCCACAAAAACAAGAACGCGGAGATGAACAGGAACACCGAACGGATCATTTCGGTGTCCACTGTCATGTTGCCATAGCGAACATTATGGATGCCATGTGGATAGATCAGTCGGCGAACGCCAGACTTTACCGCGCTCAGAATGATCACAATGCGATAAGATTTCAGTCCGCCCGACGTAGATCCCGAGCAGCCACCCAGAAATGACATGAAGAAAACGAGTGTGACCATGAAACTGCCCCACTGGGTATAGTCCATGCTGGAGTAGCCTGTGGTTGTTATGATCGACGCCACATTGAAGGCTGCATGGGTAATGGAGTGGGTGAAGGTTTCGCCATTTCCCAATCTCAGATAGGCCATCACCAGAATCATGCCAGCGAAGATCAAGATGCTGTAAATGACGATTTGCGGATCTTTCAGAGCGTCTAATCTTCCACGAGACGCAAACAGGATCAGAACCGAGAACGGTAACCCGCCGATGACCATGAAAATTGTCGCTGTCCACAATAGCGGTATTGAGTCGAAGGCGCCGAAGGAAGCGTCACGCGTCGAAAAACCGGCTGTCGCAACGGTAGTCATTGCGTGATTGACAGCATCGAATATTCCCATGCCAAACGTGCCGTAGAGGATCGCACAAAGAGCAGTCAGGCCTATATAGATGGCAAAAAAAGCACGAACAAAGACCGCAAATCTGGCAAAGGGTTTTTCTCCGGTGTCAGAATTTTCCATCTTGAAATAGGAAAATCCGCCGACCTTGAGGAACGGCAGGACCAAAAGCCCCAAAGCCACAATACCGATTCCGCCAATCCATTGCAGCAGCGACCTCCACAGCAGAATGCCGGGTGCCAGATGGTCCAGACCGCTGATGACGGTCGATCCGGTCGTGGTGACGGCTGAAACGCTTTCAAATAAGGCGTCGACCGGATCTAGCCCGATTGAGGACAGGTACAAAGGCACCGCACCGGCGATTGACAACGTCAGCCACAATAGGTTGACCACCAGAAAACCCAGTCGCTTGGAGAATTTGACGGGATTGCCACGCGTCGCCATGGCCGCCGCCAGACTCAAACCGCCGGTAAAAAACGCCGATAGCGTGAAGACTTTCCAGTCATCATTGGAATAGTAGAGGTCTACCATGGCGGGGATCAGCATGGCTGTGGACAGGTAAAGTCCGAATACCGCTGCGATGAAAATCGCGGATCGTAATGTCTGGCCGTTCACGCCACACCCCGTTTGTCGCCTACAGCCGCAATTGCGGTTGGCAATCGGCAAAGTTCATGCAATAGACCGGCGATGGAGAAAACTCAATCGTCGGACCCGTTTCCCCAAGCCGTAGCACAGGCGGCGGGCACGTTGCGCTCACTTTTTGAACAAACTCCACTGCAACTCAATGATCATTTGTCCAATCGTTATGGTGCACGGGTCTGGCTCAAGCGGGAAGACCTTTCTCCCGTTCGGTCCTACAAGATTCGAGGCGCATTCAATTTCATCCGAAAATCGATCGAGAAAGATGGCGTTCCGGACAAGTTCGTTTGTGCATCTGCGGGCAATCATGCACAGGGTTTTGCCTATGTCTGCAGGCATTTCGGACGTTATGGCGTTGTCTTTATGCCGGTGACCACGCCACAGCAGAAAATTGACAAGACCAGGATGTTTGGCGGCGAGTTTATTGAAATCCGGCAGGTCGGCGATATTTTCGATACCTGTTATCAGGCCGCAATTGAATTTGCCGAGGCCGAGAATGCTCTGTTGGCACCTCCTTTTGATCATGCTGACATTATAGAAGGGCAGGCAACAGTAGCTGCCGAGATCGAAGCCCAGTTACCTGAAGGCGAAACCCCGGACCTCGTTATTTTGCCGGTCGGTGGCGGTGGTCTGTCAGCTGGCGTGACCCGTTATTTCCGCGGCCAGTTGCCTGACGATGCTTTTTTGTTCACCGAACCAGCCGGCGCACCCAGTTTGGCAGCAAGCCTGAATGCCGGGCGGCGGGTTAAGCTCGATAAGATCGACAATTTTGTGGATGGCGCAGCCGTGGCGGAAATTGGCGCACTTAATTTCGATATGTTGAAACGCTTTCCTGCCAGTTCGGTTGTGGCAATTCCGGAGAACGCCATCTGCGTAACGATTACAGAGATGCTCAACACTGAAGGCATCGTCCTTGAACCAGCTGGCGCGCTGGCTTTGTCAACACTCGATAGCTTGCCTCGCGAAAGTGTCGCTGGAAAATCGATTGTTCTTGTCGTTTCTGGCGGCAATTTTGACTTCGAACGTCTCCCGGACGTCAAGGAACGCGCCATGCGCTATTCCGGGCTCAAGAAATACTTCATCCTGCGGCTGGCGCAGCGCCCCGGTGCTTTGCGTGATTTTCTTGAATTGCTGGGACCGGAAGATGATATCTCCCGGTTTGAGTATCTCAAGAAATCTGCTCGAAATTTCGGTTCGATCCTGATTGGGATCGAGACCCGTCGACCGGAAAATTTTACCCGGCTGCGTTCGGCTTTCGAAGCTGCGGGGTTTGGTTATCAGGACATCACGGACAACGAAATCCTCGCCAATCTGATCATTTAACAATCTGGCGTCGGAATGATTGCCTTGAAAATGCCTAGCCGTTTTCGGCGTTGAAAAGCCGACCACCTTCGGTGACGAACACGATCAACATTGCTGCCAATCCGAATATCAAGAAGGCGGTCGCAAGCGGTACAATTGTGCCATCAAAGGCCTGTCCGACAATTCCGCCGAGCACGGCACCGCCGGTGAATGTCAAAGTACCAATCACCGATGTCGCTGTGCCGGCAATGTGACCAAGTGGCTGCATGGCAATCGAGTTGAAATTACCCGCAACCAGCCCGAAACTCATCATTGCAATCGCCACCAGAATATAGGCTGCCAGTATTGGTAGAACTGCCATCTGGCTGATTGCGAACATTGATATGGAAGCCAAAGCGAACGTCACCATGGCGCCATGTGACATGCGGCGCATGCCAATGGAACGAACCAGCCGCGCATTCGCAAAGCTGGTGACTGCCATGCCGCAAGCGTTACCGGCAAAAGCGATCGCAAACCAATCGCCCAGACCAAAGACATCAACGAAGATCTGCTGCACCGAAACCACCATTGAGAAAAGCGCGCCAAAATAGAGCGTTGTGGCTATGGAGTAACCGGCAGAAATTCTGTTGGTGGCAATCTCCTTGCAAGCGGTAAATATGGAGGCCGGTGACAAGCTGCGCTGGTCTTCAGGTGCAAGAGTTTCGTCAAGTCGGCTATATCCCCAATAGCCCATCAGAATGGATCCAACGCCCAGGAAAGTGAATATCAAGTGCCACTCGGCGAAATAGAGAAATGCCTGTCCTAATGCAGGTGCAAATATCGGCACCACCATGAACGTGGTGAAGATGTAACTCATCACACGGGCCATATCGCGGCCCTCGAAGCAGTCGCGAACAATAGCTGATGTGGTAATGCGAACAGCAGAAGCACCGACAGCCTGGCAGGCCCTCGCAATCAACAGGGTTTCGAAATTGGGTGCAAAACTAGCGGCGAACGAGGCCACGGCATAAACGGCCAATCCACCAAGGGTCAGCCACTTGCGGCCAAATCGGTCAGCCAGCGGTCCGAAAATCAACTGAGTGATGCCAAAGCACACGATGAATGCAACAATGACCAACTGCCGGTCGTTGTCATTGGTCAGTGAATAATCAGCACTGATATTGGGTAGGGCAGGCAATACGATATCGATTGAGAATGCAACAATCGATGTCAGCGCAGCCATCAGCAAGATAAACTCACCAAAACCCATTTTTTGTTTCAAAACAGCCGCCGGTGACAAAACGGTTTCGACTTGATTGTTCAATTCAGATGTCGATTTTGAGGATCGCTCATTCAGCATGAAGTCTCCATCCGGAACACGACCGGAAACTTGGCAGGATAGCCAGACGGGATTTTTTGTCGGGCTGGCGCAAACTATTGCCAGCCGGAAAAGGGGCGATTGGAAAAGTGCCCCGCAGACGAAGCAGAAATTAGCCTTTTCTGCGAAAAGCCGCAATGCAAAAAAATCTATATTTGGATGCCAACAAATAACAGTCGCCGACTATTGAATGATCGGCGCCATATTTTCTTCAATATTGCGCATTTATCTTCCCCTACGGAATAATAGAGGCGCTCGCCTCCAAATCACTCATCGGGTTCAGTCCGATTTTCAGTTTGCTTCCGCTTCTGTTTTGCGGGCTGCGCGGATCGGATCAATGATGCGCCAGCCGAAGTCCAGAAGTGATTGCGCGGCGTGCGCCAACTCCATCAGGTCGTCAAGCAACAGGGTGCTTTTCAGGCGCTGTTCATCAAATGACCGCTGGCACGCAACGCTGCGAAGCCTCAATGCATGGTCAAGTTTTGGGTCGTCGGTCTCAAAACCGCGTGGCAATCGCTTCAGCAGGTCTTGCTCCATCCAGGTGTAGCCGATGTCTTCCAAAGGTTTGAGAGCTTCAAAAAACGTTTCGCAACGGGAAATCATGGCTTCGCGGAAAGCACGCATTTCTGTTCCGTCGAGTTGGTAGAACCCGACACCGATAAAGCAGTTGTCGGGTTTGACATGGATATACAGCATACCATTGTCATGCTTCGTGCCGGTGCGGGTTATCACGGCGCTGACATGGGTGTTGAAAGGACTTTTGTCCTTGGCAAAGCGGACGTCACGATTGATCCGAAAAGTCGATGTCTTTCGCGCGCACGTCAGGGGAAGGTTGGCCGCTTTCAGCCTGATGGCAAGATCATCAACCAGTCGGTTGCGAGGCTCGTTGACTTCGCTCTCATAAAGATCGCGGTTTTCATTGAACCACTCGCGGCTTTGATGAAAGCCCAGTGCCTTGAGAAAGGGCAGGGCCTTCTCGCCAAATCCCTGATAGCTGACGTCGCTCATCCCGTGCTGCCTTATGGTTTGTCTGTGTAGCCCGCTAGCGCGCCATCGATGACATACCGCAGGATCATGACCACTTGATCAGGCGTCTTTGCAACCGCCAAAGCCGCCGCATCAACTTCCTTGAGCGCATGGGCATGTTCATCGGGATGCAGGATGATCAAGGGCTTGCCGAGTGCTGCTGCATAGCCCGCGTCAAATGCCGCATTCCACTGTTTGTATTTCTCGCCGAAGCGGACAACGACGATATCTGCTTTGTCAAGTAAAGTGCGGGTGCGGATGGCGTTGATCTGCGCGCCCTTGTGGTCATGCCAGAACTTTTCAGGCTCGGCGCCAAGGATGGCAACACCGACATCGTCCGAGGCTTCATGATTGGTAACCGGAGCGCAAAATGTGACCTTCAGTCCCGCTACCCGGCAGCCGGCCTCAATCTGCGCGCGCCAATCTGAATGGATTTCGCCTGAGAGATAGATGGTCCAGGTCATGATTTGAACTCCAATCGAAATTATGATGTTTGGGTATAGCGTTCCGTGCAAGCTCTGCTGTCTATACAAAAAGAGGCGGAAAATCCGCCTCTTTGATGTGTCTGCCGCGTTCTATCAGGCTGCCTTGACGGGCAGTCCCTTTTCGGTGAAGTGCTGTTGCAACTCACTGGACTGGAACATTTCGCGAATGATGTCGCAACCACCGACAAATTCGCCTTTGACATAAAGCTGCGGGACGGTGGGCCAGTTGGAGTAGTCCTTGATGCCCTGACGCAGATCATCATCGGCCAGAACGTTCAAACCCTTGTAGGGAACGCCCAGGTAATCGAGAATCTGGACAACTTGCCCGGAAAACCCACACTGGGGAAACTGCGGTGTGCCCTTCATGAAGAGGACAACATCATTCGACTTGACTTCGTTGTCGATGAATTCGTTGATTGCGGTCATGAAACTTCCTTTCGCCATCAGGCGCGCGGCCCGAAACAGTCTTTCCCAAGAAATAGCGTTTCGGGAACGACAAAACAAGCGGTCGAGCTGCCATGAAGTTCTTTAGGAGCAGAATGAAACCCAATCGCGTCAACAAACCACACCTGGCGATTGCTGCTGGGTTGGTCTTGTTGGCTTTGCTTTCGCTGGCATTGGTTTTCCGTGGCTATGGCAAGTTGGAACCAAGCCGAGAGCAAGGAGTAAGTAAAGTGGCGCACCCCTGTCAGATTTCACGTTTTGAAGCTGTCGATTATATTACGTGCATCGCTGATCCTGTGGCTATGGACGTGCGGCTGTTCCATGCCAGCGCGGACAAGCAGCCTTGGAGTAATGTAGAGGGTCTGGTTGCCGAGCAAATCAGAGTGGCTAACGCGCCTTTGATGGCGATGAATGCGGGCATGTATCATGCAGATATGGCACCGGTCGGGTTGCTGGTAGAAGATGGCGAAGAGATATCACCCCTGAACACGGCCGATGACATTGGAAATTTTTTCCTCAAACCCAACGGCGTGTTCTTCATTGACCAATCAGGCCGTGCAGCCGTCATGGAGACCTCTGATTTCGCGGAAGCGGATATCATTCCGCGGATTGCGACCCAGTCGGGACCAATGCTGGTGGTCGATGGACACTTGCACCCCAAATTTTTAGCCGACGGCACCTCAAAATACATCCGCAATGGTGTTGGCGTTCGCGCTGATGGCAATATTGTTTTTGCCATCTCGCGGGATGCGGTCAACCTGCACACATTTGCCCGCGCATTCCGCGGTCAATTCAACTGCCCGAATGCATTGTTTTTCGACGGCGGAGTTTCAACGATGGTCGTGCGCGATCAGGTCTTCAAAAACGGCGATCATCCCGCTGGGCCCGTGGTGGCTGTATTTGCGAAATGAAACCCGAACCCCCGGCCATGGCGTGCAATTTTACTCGGGAACACTTGTCTGGAGCGCCAGGGCATGGAGCACACCGCCCATATTGCCCCGTAGTGCTTCATAGACCATCTGGTGTTGCTGGACGCGGGTTTTGCCGCGGAAACTTTCGGAAACGACCTCGGCTGCAAAGTGATCGCCATCGCCCGCCAGATCGCGGATGATAACATCAGCGCCGGGAATTCCTTCCTTGATCATCTTTTCGATGTCGCCTGCGTTCATTGGCATATATTCATCTCCTTGGGCGGCCCATGGTTGTAATTGCTCAAACTACTCGGCTGCGACCGAAACCGGACCCTGCATATAGTCAGGGAACCATAATTCATGGGTTGAGCGCAATTGGGATATCGGCAGATTTAGCACGCCTTTGACGTTCAATGTATCACCACCCACGGTTCCAAGCTTGCGGAAGGGCACACCCGCACCTTCGGTACTGGCCATCAGAAAATTCGCCAGATCGTCAGCGACTGTAATGACATAGCGCGCCTGATCCTCGCCAAACAGCAGCGCATGCATCGGGCCGGTTGCGTCTGAGAGGTCGATTGTCATGCCCTTGTCTGATGCCATGGCCATTTCAGCCAAAGTGAGCGCCAACCCGCCAGAGGAAATATCATGGCAGGCTGTAGCCTGACCACTGTTGATCAGCGCACGGATGAAATCGCCATTGCGCTTTTCATCCACCAGATTGACTTCCGGCGGCGGTCCTTCGCTCAGGCCGAGACAATCACGCATATAGATGGATTGTCCAAGGTGGGAGCCGTCTATCCCGATCAGCAAAACCGCGTCGCCTTCATTTGCCGTGCCAATGCGCGCCATCTGCGCCCAGTCGGCAATCAGTCCGACCCCACCAATGGTCGGTGTTGGCAATATGGCCTCGCCATGGGTCTCGTTGTAGAGCGACACATTGCCTGAAACGATCGGGAAGCCAAGCGCCCGGCAAGCTTCGCCGATGCCTTCGATTGCCTTGACGAACTGGCCCATGATTTCCGGCTTTTCCGGATTGCCAAAATTGAGATTGTCGGTGGCAGCCAGAGGCTCGGCACCAGTGGCTGTGAGATTGCGCCAACATTCGGCCACCGCCTGCTTACCGCCTTCAAACGGGTCAGCCTCAACATAGCGCGGGGTGACGTCAGATGAGAAAGCCAGCGCCTTTGTGGGATGGCTTTCCACCCGCACCACACCTGCATCACCACCGGGAAGCTGCAGCGAATTGCCCTGGATGAGGGTGTCGTACTGTTCCCAGACCCAGCGGCGCGAACAATTGTTGGGAGAGCCCACGAGAGAAAGGAGTGCTGCACCATAGTTTTCCGGCTCCGCCACATTGCTGGCATCAAGCGGCGAATAGCGGCCAGGTTCACGCCATGGGCGGTCATATTCTGGAGCCTGGTCGCCAAGATCCTTGATTGGCAGGTTGGCCACTTCCTCACCTTGATGGAGAATGCGGAAACGTAAATCATCGGTTGTCTTGCCGACAATGGCGAAATCCAGTCCCCATTTGACGAAAATCGCCTTGGCCTCTTCTTCCTTGGCCGGGTCAAGAACCATGAGCATCCGCTCCTGGCTTTCAGACAGCATCATCTCGTAGGCGCTCATGTTTTCTTCGCGCACCGGCACCCGATCAAGATCAAGCTCGATGCCCAGGTCCCCGCGGGCACCCATTTCCACTGCAGAACAGGTCAGGCCAGCAGCACCCATGTCCTGAATGCCGATAACAGCGCCGGTCTGCATCAGTTCCAGACAGGCTTCCAGCAGGCATTTTTCGGTGAATGGATCGCCAACTTGAACGGTTGGGCGCTTTTCCTCGATGGTATCGTCAAATTCAGCAGAAGCCATGGTCGCACCACCAACGCCATCGCGGCCGGTCTTTGCACCAAGATAAACAACCGGCAGACCAACGCCTTGGGCACGCGAAAGGAAAATCGCATCTGTCTTGGCAAGGCCCGCCGCAAAAGCATTGACCAGGCAGTTGCCATTGTAGCGGGCATCAAATTCCACTTCACCGCCGACAGTGGGGACGCCGAACGAATTGCCGTAACCGCCCACACCTTCCACAACACCGGCTACCAGATGCCTTGTCTTGTTGTGATCAGGTGAACCGAAACGCAGGGCATTCATTGCCGCAATCGGTCGGGCACCCATGGTGAAAACATCGCGCAATATGCCGCCGACACCAGTCGCAGCACCTTGATAGGGCTCTATGTAGGACGGGTGGTTGTGGCTCTCCATCTTGAAGACCACGCATTCGCCATCACCAATATCAACGACCCCGGCGTTCTCGCCTGGACCATGAATAACCTGCGAACCTTCGGTCGGCAGCGTGCGGAGCCATCGCTTGGAGGACTTGTATGAGCAATGCTCGTTCCACATTGCCGAGAATATGCCCAGTTCGGTGAAACTAGGCTCACGGCCAATCAATTCGAGAATGCGGGCATACTCATCGGGCTTCAGCCCGTGGGCGCCAATTAGCTCTTCGGTGATTTGGATCGTATTTGAAATCGACATGGTCTGTTGGGCTTTCAGCGAAAAAACTTTAGCCCGCTATAACGCAGGCAGAACCGCAATGGCACCCGTCAAAGCGCGACTTCCTGCCAAAAAAGTGGATTTTCTACAGGGGATAGTGTCCGAAGCATCATCATGCGCAGCCCGTGGCACCTTTCGACCAACGCGCCACGTCTGCCTGAATGCGTGGTGTCAGCTCTGATGAGCTTAGTGGCCCGTACAGGCTGATATTTGAACCACTTGCCGCAATCACCAGTTTTGGCAAAGCCTGCGGCTTGCCCCGTGGAATGAGGAGCAACCGCGGTGTTCCGGTGGTGTCGAGTTCAGGCACAATGCCGTAGGCACTGAATTCCGGGTCTTTGAGCCAGCATTGATGGGCTTGCGTGTTGACCTTTTGCAGTGTTGCGACCGCAATCGAGTTATTGCTTACGCCGACCGGCGGGCCAGAGGGCGAGCAGGCTGCCAAAGTGAGAGAGCCCATCAACGCAGGCATCAGCAGAATTCGGGTCATTACAGTTCTCCTGACGCAAGCGTTCTGTTGCAGTGGGTCCGAGCACCCCAATAACATGATTCCCGGTAGGTCGAAGCGACATTGCGTCGTGGGGTCAGGCAAGCCGGTTCATTTGCTGGCGTTGAACCAGTCAGCCGGTGCTGCTAGGAAATTACTGTTGTTCCACAATCGAATTGAGCAGGTGGTTGGGTGGCGTCGGATCATTTTCGTGTTTGTATCATCGGAGCCGGGCCTACCGGTTTGACGACAATAAAAAATCTGGCCGAAGCCGGGCTAACGGATATCATCTGCCACGAGGCGCAGAATGAAACCGGCGGTATCTGGGCCTACTCCGAAAATTTGGCGCGACCAAGCGTTTACGAAACCGCCCACACGATCAGCTCGAAAAGGCTGTCGCAGTTTCCCGATTACCCGATGCCCGACGACTACCCCGATTATCCGTCCAATCGGCAGATACTCGCTTACATGCGGGCCTATGAAGCCCATTTTCTGCTCTCACAATACATCCGGTTGAATTCGAAGGTTGAAACGGTCCGGCGCCGCGAAGGCGGGGGCTGGGAGATTTCCTATCGAGATGCCACGAGTGCGCAATCGCACACGGCCGATTATCTGCTTGTTTGTTCGGGTCATCATCGTGAACCTGTGGTGCCGGACCTGCCCGGTAATTTTTCCGGCAAGCAGCTGCATTCGGTGGAGTACAAAAAGGCAGCAGGCTTCGCGGGCCAGAAGGTGCTGGTGGTCGGTGGTGGCAATTCAGCTTGTGACATTGCGACTGAAACATCGCGTGTCGCCGACCATGTCACCCTGAGTATTCGCAGCCCGCAATATATCATCCCGAAATTGATTGCCGGGCGGCCTGTTGATGTGCAATTTGCCAAGTTGCAGAAGCCATTTCTCCGCTGGGCACGCCACCAAATCGTCAAAGCCTGTGTGTCAGCAGCCGTTGGTCCTTTTGAGCGGTATGGTCTTCAACGGCCAAACTTCCCCGTGCTCAGCCGCCATCCGACCTTGAACACAACCATTCTGGATCGCATTCGTCACGGCATGGTGAAGGCGCGACCGGGAATTTCCAGGGCTGATGGGAACACCGTTTATTTTGCAGATGGAACCAGCCAGGATTTCGATGTGATTGTCTGGGCGACGGGCTTCAAACTTGGGGCTCCATTTCTCGAAGACGTCTGTCCCGGTTGGGGAGATGCAACGCAACTGCCGCTGTTCCACAAGATGATGCTGGCAGAAATTCCCGACATTGCCTTTATCGGTTTGATCCAACCGATTGGCTGCATCTGGGTGCTGGCGGATTTGCAGGCCAAAGTCGCCGCTGCGGAGATCTTGGGCCGCTGGAAGCGTCCCAGCGACATTGGCACGCAGATCCAACAACAGCTCCGACGCAACGCCAAGCGCTACAAGCCCAGCAGAAGACATGCAGTTCAGGTCGATACCTATGAATATAGTCGCGAGTTGAATGGATTGTTGCGCGAATCACAATCCGGATAGGTTCCGACCGGGATTGGTCAGCGCGCGGCACGCCTGACTGACTTCAAGATTTCACTCTGAAGCGCGTTGTTGTTGGTCACCGACCAGTGGCCATCATGCGTCTTGGCGCCTTCTTGATGCTTGCGCATGTCGATATTCTTGATGCGTGAGGGTGAGACCTTGCCTCTGGCAATCAGTTTTGCGCCCAGACCATTGCCAGGAAAAAAGTAGTTTACATATGATTTTACATTGGTTGAAACTGGTCCGGCGCGGGTAGGGTCGACCGTAATCAGCAAGGCAACGGGGATTTTTTCCTTCGCCAAGCCCGCCGCGACCTGAAAAGCAGCATTTCCACCAAATGAATGGCCAACCAGTACAATTGGCTTGCGCCGTCTTTTCTGTTGCGCCCACTGCTTGACAATATTGGCGCGAATGGTCGAGGCGGAAAGGTGGCCAAAGACCTTGGTAGGGATTTTCTTCTTGTTCAGTTCCTTTGCCATTGTATCGAAACCGGTCGAGAAAATACCCATGAATCCGCGGATGAAATAGACCTGCGTAACCGGCTCGGAAGCGCTCTTGGCGCTGCTGGACGCGGCATGGGTTGGTGTAAGCACACCCGCGGTCGCCCATAAAAAACAGACTGCGAGATAAAGAACCAAGTGTCTTGTGGTTTGGTAGCTGTCAAAAACTGCTGAAAGAGAATATGCAATCATTGTTCCGAAAGGCCATATTTACCCTCCGAAATTTATCGCATCGCAGTGCCTAAGCGTCAACTAGCCCCAGGGACGCTGCAAACACCGCGCGTCCGTCGCTGCCGCCATGGGCCATTTCGATCAGGTTTTCCGGGTGCGGCATCATGCCGAGCACATTTCCGGTCTTGTTGATGATTCCGGCAATATCGTTGATCGACCCGTTCGGATTTGTCCCCTCAGCATAGCGGAACACCACCTGCCGATTATCCTCGATCGATTTCAGCGTTTTCTCGTCAGCAATATAATTGCCGTCATGATGAGCCACCGGGCAACGGATGATCTGGCCCTCACTATAACCGGACGTAAACACGGTATCGGCATTTGTGATTTCCAGTTTCACCTCACGACAGACAAATTTCAGTGACGCATTGCGCATCAGCGCACCAGGCAACAATCCACATTCGACCAGAATCTGAAAACCGTTGCATATTCCGATGACGCGGGTGCCACGCTCTGCCTTTTCACGGATGGCCTGAAGCACCGGCATGCGCGCGGCAATGGCGCCGCAGCGAAGATAATCGCCATAGGAAAATCCGCCCGGAACGACGATCAGGTCGATGTCGTCGTCGATATGGGTTTCCGTTTGCCAGACAGTCACCGGCGGGCGGCCGGAAATTTTGGTCAATGCGGCAATCATGTCGCGATCGCGGTTGAGGCCGGGGAGGAGAACGACGGCGGCTTTCATGAAGGCAGACTCGCTGAAACATTTCGGTGCCCGTCAGATATCGCAAAGCAAATCGAATTGCGAGTGCTTAGCCACCAGAGTTCACGGTTGTTCACTTGACAATTTTCCGTATATGAGAATATATCCCAAATATGAAAAATGAAGTCACAATTGATGATCGCATAGCGACCCACCTCAAGCAATTGCGTCAAAGCCGAGGCTGGTCGCTTGATGAACTTGCCGAAAGGGCATCTGTCAGTCGTGCGTCCCTGTCTCGCTTGGAAAACGCTGAGACAAGTCCAACCGCCGCTGTGCTGGGGCGCTTGTGCACAGCTTTCGGGATACCGATGTCGCGGCTGCTGCAAGCGGTGGAAGACGGCTATGAGCCGAAGGTCGAGCGCAGTTCTCAATCCCTGTGGATTGATCCGGAATCGGGATATTCCCGCCGCTCGGTGTCGCCGCCTGCGGGTGATCTGGCCGGCGAGGTGATTGAGGCAACATTGCCGCCATCTTCCGATATTTCCTACCAAGCGCCGGCGCGCATCGGGTTTGAGCATCATCTGGTGATGGTTGAGGGGCAGTTGAGCCTGACCGTCGAGGGAAGGGAACATCATTTGAGGGCAGGTGATTGTCTGCGCTACAAACTGAACGGCCAAAGTCGTTTCGTCACGCCAGCCGATTGCACCGCGAAATATCTCCTGTTCATGCTTTGAGGGTCGAAAATGCAGGTTGTACGAAACATACCATTGGAAATAGCCGAACTGGATCCACACGGTCTCGACAGGTTGGTTGGCAAATTGGGCGCCCTTATTGGAGCATGTGTCTCAGCGGGCGCTTCGATCGGCTTTGTTCTTCCATTCGAGCGCGTACAGGCCGAAGCCTTCTGGAGCGTGACAATTGCGCCGGAATTGAAGAACAACAGTCTCAGATTGTTGGTTGCCATGGTGGATGGGCAACCTGTGGGCACTGGTTTGCTGGCTCATTCGATGCCTGCCAATCAGCCGCATCGTGCCGAAATCCGCAAAGTCATGGTGCATCCGGATTGGCGAAGGCGTGGTATTGCAAGATTGTTGATTGCCGGTTTGGAAGACAGGGCCAAGGCCATGGGCAAGACTTTGCTGACCCTGGACACCAGAACCGGTGATGCGGCAGAGCCGCTCTATGCCTCAATGGGCTATCAGACCACCGGCATCATTCCGGGCTATTGCATTGATGCCATCACCGGCGCGCTCGACGGAACGACCATCATGTACAAGAATATATAATCTGGAGTGCCCGCTGCGGTATTCAGTTTGGACTGTTCAGCGCCAATATCAGAGAATTTCGATCGAAAAGTCCTCGATCACCATGTTGGCCAAGAGCTTTTCGCACATGGCCTTGATCTGGGTTTTCGCGGCGGTCTTGTCTGAACCTTCCAACTCGATATCGAATACCTTGCCCTGACGGACCGATCCAACACCGGCAAAGCCCAGACCATCCAGAGCATGGCCGATAGCCTTGCCCTGGGGGTCGAGAACGCCATTTTTCAATGTCACAGTAACGCGTGCCTTGATCATGGAACAGTAATAACCCTATTTCACGAGCACCGGCCCGGCAGGGCGCGATGGTTCGTTTTCATTCATGATGCCAAGCCGGCGAGCGACTTCCTGATAGGCATCGAGCAAATTCCCGAGGTCCTTGCGGAAAACATCCTTGTCCAGTTTTTGCTGTGTCTGGGTGTCCCATAACCGGCAGGAATCCGGGGAGATTTCGTCGGCGATGATGATCCGCATTATTTCGCCCTCGAACAGTCGACCGCATTCGATCTTGAAATCAACCAGTTGAATGCCGACACCGAGAAACAGGCCGGAAAGGAAGTCGTTGACCCGAATGGCAAGCGCCATCATGTCATCCATTTCCTGCGGGCTGGCCCAACCGAATGCGGTGATGTGCTCTTCGGAAACCATCGGATCGTCGAGTGCATCATTCTTGTAGTAGAACTCAATGATCGAGCGCGGCAGCACGGTGCCTTCTTCAACGCCGAGGCGCTTGGACAATGATCCTGCTGCAATGTTGCGCACGACAATTTCAAGCGGAATGATTTCCACTTCCTTGATCAACTGCTCGCGCATGTTGACCCGGCGGATGAAGTGGGTCGGAATTCCGATCTTGTTGAGATGCGTAAAGATGTATTCGGAAATGCGGTTGTTGAGCACGCCCTTTCCATCGATAACATCATGTTTCTTGGCGTTGAACGCGGTGGCATCATCCTTGAAAAACTGGATCAGGGTGCCCGGTTCCGGTCCTTCATAAAGGATCTTGGCCTTGCCTTCGTAAATACGGCGACGACGATTCATTGGAATTTTCTCTGTCACTCTCCGGCGCCACAGATTTGCGCCGGTCGTCTCGGGTGGTTTTATCGCGTCTTATCCCATTCAATGCGCATCTACAACGCTCACGCGCGCTTAGTCCCCGAAAATGCGCCACTTGTTGGATTCTGCGCATTGCACTTTCAATCCCCTTTTGATTTATGGGCGCGAACCCCATATAGGGATTGTAACGGAATTAAACGGCGGAGATGGCCATGACCACCTTGGGTGACCGGGAAAAAGCGTTCGAAAATATGTTCGCGCACGATCAGGAACTGAAATTCAAGGCCGAAGCGCGCGCCAATAAATTGCTTGGCCTGTGGGCCGCTGAAAAACTGGGTGTTTCAGGCGCAGATGCAGAGACCTATGCAAAAACTGTGGTGATGGCTGACTTTGAAGAAGCCGGCCATGAAGATGTTTTCCGCAAGGTGCGTGGCGACTTTGATGCCAAAAACGTGGCTGTCACAGATGAAGAGCTTCGCGCCAAGATGCTTGAAGTCGCGACAATCGCTATTGCGCAGATACAATCTGAATAGTCGATCGGCCAACGATAATTGATCAATTGTGCCGCCTCCGGTTGACCCGGGGGCGGTTTTTGTTTTCATCAACACCTGTGTTTCATTTTTAGGAGCGGTGCAGTGCGTCTCATTGAATGTCTCAAGCAGCCTAAACCGGCATTTACCGCTTGGTCGGGTTCTGCAGGCCCTGAAGCAGCAAGTCTTCTGGCGGGCCATGGTTTCGATGCGGTTACTGTTGATCTTCAGCATGGCATGCACGACGAATCATCGGCCTATCGGGCTGCACTTGATATTGCGCGGCGCGGTTCTCCTGCCATCCTGCGAATTCCTGTAGGCCGCAATGATCTCGCCAGCAGGGCGCTTGATGCCGGTTATCAGGCCGTCATCGCGCCAATGATCAATGATGTTGTCCAAGCCCGTGCTTTTGCCGCAGCAATGAAGTACCCGCCTTTGGGTGAGCGTTCTTATGGTCCGAAACAGGCGCTAGCGCTCAATCCGGGCGTATCCCCCAAGGATTTTTATGAGGCTGCCAACAAAAATACGTTGGCCATTGCCATGATAGAAACTGTCGAAGCTGTGGAACTGTTGGAGGAAATCTTGGCAGTTGACGGAATTGACGGCGTATTTGTCGGTCCATCCGATCTTTCAATCTCCATGAGCGGCGGCAAAGCGCCGAATACCGAGCTGCCTGAAATGCAGGCGGTATTGGCGAATGTGGCTGAAAAGGCCAATGCTGCAGGCAAGATTGCTGCAATTTATGCAACGTCTGCGAAAACGGCCAATCATTATGTCAGTCTCGGGTACAAGTTGATTGCAGTAGGCAATGAGGAACAGATTGTTGCTGCCGGTGCGGCCGAGATCTTGGCCGTGGCACGAGGCTCTACGACCTGATCTGAAGTTCAAGCAAAAAACCAACGGACCTGAAGTGACCGCATAGGTGCCCTTGGCGTAGAATTCGCCATTGATCGTGGGATCTTTCAAATACCAATAGCGGGCGTCGCCAGAATTGAGTTACAAGCCGCCGACAGTCGGGCGAATGCCGCCGTAAAAGCTGATTTCGGCATCTTTCGCGCCGCCAAACCTGGCATTGGATGCCCAGACGCAGAGATAGACGCTGATGTCGAAGATCTTGACGTAGCCCTGGAAGGCAGGTTGGCCATCGGTCTGGGTGACGCCGGCCGATTTGGAACCGGTAGTGACGGCTGGACCGAGTGCGAGATTGATTCGGGATTGTGCTGCATCCGCGCTGGATGCTGCAAAAGTTTCATGCACAGCCATAATCTTTCCGAGCGGCCATCGGCGAGAGTGGAAGTTGCACTAGGGGTGTTTCAGCCGCGACAGGAAACGCGCAAATACCATAGTGCCCTCAGGCCAGGGGCCATGACCGGAACTGGAATCGATATGTCCGGCCATGCCCGCGTCGATAAACAGCGAGCCCCAGGCATTGGCTTTGTCGCCAGCATGTTCAAAACTGCCGAACGGATCGTTTCGGCTGGCAACAACAATGGATGGGCAGGGCAGTGGTTCATCGCGGTAGGGCCCGAAACTCATGAAGTGTTGAGGCCGGATATCAGGATTGGCGACCTCTGGTGGCGCAACCAGAAAGGCACCGGCGACCGGACGTTCGAATCGCGTTGCAGCCTGCACAAACGTGGCAACGCCAAGTGAATGGGCGACAATGACAACAGGCTTTTGCGCGCCATTGACGGTCTCAACCAGCTTATCCGTCCAGTCTTCGACTACAGGCTTGGTCCACTCCGCTTGTTCAACCCGCCGCGCAGTCGATAATTTTTCTTGCCATCGGCTTTGCCAATGGTCGGGACCGGAATTCTTGAAGCCGGGAACGATAAGGATGTCGGTGTCTGCAACTTTCATGGCCCGGATTTGGTATGATCAGACAGCAAGGTCAAGTCTGCCATAAGCCATCGGAGCAGAAAAATGGCCGCTGCAGACTTATCATCCGCAGCGGCCTGTCGTCAGATCCAACCTGTTGCCCCAGAGTTCGGATCTGACGATTGCTTTCAGGAGGAGCTATTTGCGCAGTTCAGCTGGTGGCTCAGCAAGCGGTGAGTAGGCGGCCACTGGAGTTGCGTCCCTATTAATGGTGTGGATAGGCCGCGTGGCGTTGATATTGATGGCCTTGAGGTCATCGCGCGTGCTTTCAGCCAGGAACAGGTAGCCACCCGCAACAATTGCTGTCGCCAATCCGATCAGCCATGTCACCGTCATGGTGTCATCATGTCGTGTTAAAACATGCCGCGGCACCACCGCATGATGTTTGTCGCGCCCTGGATACCTGTCGCGCTCTGGTCTGATCGAATTGCTCATCATCGCCTCCTTTGGCTGTGATGAGCGCAATTTGATCGCTGATTGGGGCCGAATGGCGGCGATATCACGCCGATTTTAGGCACGATTGCTCACATAAGATTTCGAAGCGTTACGCATTCGAAAACAGTCGGATCAGCTTTCGCCGAACACCCGCACAAAGATCGTGTCGACGTTTTTGGTGTGATAGCCGAGATCAAACTTCTCGTTGATTTCCTCTTTTGTCAGCGCGGCCAGAACATCCGCATCGCAAAGCAGTTCTTCGCGAAAATCCTTGCCTTCTTCCCACACCCGCATGGCGTTGCGCTGAACCAGGCGGTAGGCGTCTTCACGGCTGACACCCGCTTGCGTCAATGCCAACAGAACCCTTTGGCTCATCACGAGACCACGAAACCTGTTCATATTGGCCAACATGTTTTCAGGGTAGATGACGAGCTTGTCGACTACCCCGGTCAGCCGCTTGAGCGCGAAGTCGAGGTGAATGGTGCTGTCCGGTCCAATGCCGCGTTCAACAGATGAGTGCGAAATATCGCGCTCGTGCCACAGGGCAACATTTTCCATCGCAGGAATCACTGCCATGCGCACCAGACGTGCAAGCCCGGTGAGATTTTCAGTCAACACCGGATTGCGCTTGTGCGGCATCGCTGAGGAGCCTTTCTGGCCGGCTGAGAAAAACTCCTCGGCTTCAAGAACTTCAGTGCGTTGCATGTGGCGGATTTCAGTTGCCACATTCTCGATTGACGAGGCGATGACGCCGAGCGTGGCGAAGAACATGGCGTGGCGATCACGTGGAATGACCTGGGTTGAAATTGTTTCTGGCTTTAGCCCCAACTGCGCGCAGACATGTTCTTCAACCGCCGGATCAATATTGGCAAATGTTCCCACAGCACCGGAAATGGCGCCAGTGGCTATTTCCTCACGCGCCTGTTCCAGACGTCGCTTGTTGCGATCCATTTCGGCGTAGAAGCGCGCAAAAGTCAGTCCCATTGTGGTCGGTTCGGCGTGGATGCCGTGCGAACGGCCAATACGGATGGTTTCCTTGTGCTCAAAAGCCCGGCGCTTGAGAGCTGCCAGCAAGCCGTCCATATCGTCCAGGAGAATGTCGGCAGCGCGCACCAACTGCACGTTCAGTGTCGTATCAAGAACGTCCGACGAGGTCATTCCCTGATGGACAAAGCGGGCGACATCATTGCCGATGATCTCGGCCAAATGAGTTAAAAACGCAATCACGTCGTGCTTGGTGACAGCTTCAATGGCGTCAATGCGCTCGACGTCGAATTCCACGTCTTTAGCCTTCCAGACGGCGGCAGCATTTTCTTTCGGAATTACACCCAACTCTGCCTGGGCGTCACAGGCATGAGCCTCGATTTCGAACCAGATGCGGAACTTGGTGGCGGGCTCCCAGATGGCAGTCATTTCAGGGCGGGAATAGCGAGGGATCATAGGGTCATCCGTGGCAAATGGTGGTTGGGAAAATCAGCTTGCCGCGTCCTAGCCCATTCAGCACGAAAAGGGAATTCGCCAGTAGTTCAAACAGTGGAAAACGGTCGCCGCTTTGCTTCTGCAATGCCGGTGATGGAAATGATCAATGCAGCAGCAAGCAGAAACAACGGGCCGATAGGCAGGTAAAGCCGTAGCCCGATGACTGCGAATTGGTAGAGTGCTGAGGCGGTGGTGAAAACCAACTGTATGAGCCAAAGCTTGGTCAGCACCGTATCGTGCCACTGCACATAATAACTTCGGTATATCAGTGCAAAGATACTTGAGGTGATGGCAATTGTTGATGTCGATAAAAACAGGATGCTGGCTGCGATCCAGACTTCCACCGACCGGCCGAGTGAGCAAAACCGTATGAGAAAAATCGCCACCGGCCAAGCCATGAGCCCTCCGGCAGAGAACAGGATGGTTAGTTGCCAGTAGCGGAAAGTTTCGGCGGCAATGCCTAGCCAAAGAGCAAATTGTGCGGTCAGGCCCATCGCCGTCGCCCATCCGACCGCGCCGAGAACCAAAGCAGGAATCGAAGGCACTGAATCGCCAAGCCGCTGGCGCAGGCCATGTGATTTGGGCTTGGAAGCATGAGGGCTCATTGAATGCTAATTGATCCTTTTTGTCACAGCGAGATAACGGCCATTGGGGCCCTCGAAACCAACCGAGCGCATAAGGACCAGAATTGCATGCGTGGTTGATCCATCGGGGTTGAGATGGGTCATTGCACCGGCCAGAGCGTAGGAAATCGGGCAATTTCGACTGGACGGAATGGATTGGTCCGCATGGAAGAGAATGGATTGTGGTTCCCCGGAGTTTTCCTTCATGACCAATTTGAACCCGGCGACCGTTTGACCAAGGTCTGCGCACATCGGAGGTGGGGGAAGGGAGAGTTCTGATAGCTCAACCGAGAACATCCGCCCCGGATAAGTCTGTGGAACGATCATCACACTTTGGTAGCGCAGGAATGCGTCGTCATGGCCTTGTTCAGTTGGTGGCGAGAACGCTGCGATTGTTCCGGGTTCGGCGGTCGCACCGCTGTCGGTTTCAATCTGGTTCGCCTGACTTCTGGCGACAGCGCGCGCATCATTGACGGTAGCATTCTCATCTTCAAGAACAACCCGGATCGGCGAACCGGGAAGATAATTGTCATTTGCGGTATCGATATAATAGCGCTCGGCATAGGCAAAACCGGATCCGTCCTGAATGCCGAACTGTTCGAAAGCGAAGACGCCACCGTCGCTGGAAAAACCGATTGGGCGGAATTCTGCAAAATCACCAGCCGACGCAAAAGGTGCAATCAAAACAATTCCAATAGTCGCCCAAATGGTTTGGACCAGAACACGCATATGGACACGGATTTGAGCAAAATTTCGCATTGGTTGGCTTCCTTTCAAACGAGACGAATGCGGTGATGATGCTTTTGTCCCGTCTCCAAGGCAAGCAGTTCCCTGGTTCAGCCTTGCGCCAAATCATTATCAGCAAAAGCTAAATAAAGGCACAATTTGCTCGGCAATTAGGGTTGAATTTCAGCAGTTTTGCCATGCAGGCATGGGATCACCTTCCAGCCCTCCGGCTTCATAAATTCCCCGCGCAATGGCTCGCGCCATCGTGGCGCTGGCCAATGCGCACAAATCGATCAGCGCATTCATGTCGGGTTTGATGCCGGATTTCCCAGTCGCCAATGCAAACACAAGGTCACCATCCATGGGGGTATGGCTGGGCCAGATGGCTCGGGTAAAGCCGTCATGCGCTGCAATCGCCAGACGCTTGGCGCCAGCTTTGTCCAGCACCGCGTCGGTCGCGATCACTGCAATTGTGGTGTTGGCACCCTCGCGCATCATGTCGCGGAATTTGATCTTCAATCCACTGGTGGATGCAGGCAGCGGCGAGGGCAGCCCAAGGCCACCGAATTCAGCGTTCTTTTCAAACGGAGCCGCCCAAAAATGCTTTGTGTCGCCAATTGTCACCGAGCCCAGAGGATTGGCGGCCACCAACGCGCCGATGGTAATTCCCGCTTCGGTTCGATCAGAGGCGGAGCCCAGTCCGCCCTTGAAATCGGCAGTCAATGCACCTGTTCCGGCACCTTCACTGCCAAGTCTGAAATCCTTTCCTGCGTTTTCCGCTGCCTCAAACCCAAGCTCGCGATAGGGACCATAACGCCCCCAGTCCTTGTTGCCGCCATTGATCAGATCAAACAGGATTGCCGCTGGCACAATCGGAATCCGGTGCGGACCGACCATAAAACCATGGCCAGCCTCACTCAGCCAGGCCTGCACGCCGGTCGCTGCATCCAACCCGAAGGCCGATCCACCGGACAGCGCAATACCATTGATTGTCTCCACTGTGTTGTGCGGTTCCAGTAGATCAGTTTCACGCGTGCCCGGTGCCCCGCCCAGTACCTGCACGGCCGCGACCGCCGGTTCATCACACAGAATTGCCGTCACTCCGGATTTGATCCGCAGGTCCTGTGCATTTCCAACCGAAATTCCAGCCACATCGGTAATGAGATTACGATTAGTTCTGCTCACTGGTCGTCTCCTTTGGCTTCCAGAACCTCACGTGGGCTGATCCGTGCGAAGGCTCCGTTACGCCAGATAGCCAGCGAGAAGCCCGGCTCCTTGCGCTCACCGGTTTCATCAAAGCTGACCGGTCCCATCGCGGTTTCAAAAGACGTTGTTTCCAAAATGTCCTCAACAGTGCCTTCATTGAAAGAAAGCCGCGTGCTTACCGCCAACAGGATCTCTCCAGCAGAATAGGCAGGCAATCTAATCCCTTCGATCGCCAGCCCGGCTTGCTCAAATGCATCAATTGCCTCTTGGCTGGCGATATCCGGTAGCGCCGATGTGGCGATGATTGCCAAAGTTCCCTCCGGCAGTGCAATCTCGCCTTGGGGCGCATGGAGCGCATCTCCCCCCATGAAACGCAGATCAAGCCCGGTTTCTGCGGCGTCGCGCGCAATAATTGCCAGATCGCGACGTTCGCCACCGACGAATACCTTAGCTGCTCCGGCTGCTTTCAACCGCCGCACGAGGCTGGGTTGCCGCTCTTGGCCAGGGCGATAATTGTCGATAAAATTCGGCTTTAACCCGCGCTCTTCCAATTGCACTCGAACTGTTTCAAGCATTTCGCGGCCGAGAATCGTTCCGTCCTCTATCAAGGCGAAGGGGCGATCGGCCCAGAGCCCGATGATCTGTTGGCTGGCGATTTGTGCTTCCTCGCTGGCACGCGGAGCCAGTCGGTAGAAAAGCCAGTCATGGCGATTGGCTTCCTCACCGATGATATCGGCGCGTACGCTGAGCGTCATGACCGGGATATTGGCCTCAGATAACACGGGAAGGGCTGCAGCCAGGCTTTCAGCGCACAGGTACCCGACCACAATATCAACGCCGGCTTCGATGAAGGAATCAGCTGATTCGGCGCCGCTTTCAGCATCGCACCGGTCTTCGCCTTCGATGACATCACTGAACTGGCTGGCTTTATTTTTTGTGGCCAGTGAAAATCCTTCGAGAACCTGTTCGCCAAGTGGAGCGAAAGATCCTTCCAAGGGAATGGCAAGTCCTACCTTTAAAGCTCGGGCATCAGCCTGTTGGACCAGAAACACTGCGGCTATAACCAGAACGGGGGCAAATCGTATCATCTGCATCATGGCGGAGAACCTAGCTGTGGCTTTGCCTGCTTCCAAGAAAAAACTGGCTGTATAGCCATTCGTTGTGTGGCTGCCATGGTGAAAATCGCCGCCAACGTCTATGCAAGCAGCCGATTGTCCTTATCTACAAGAGACAATACTCCGCCAAGCAGATAATAATCTCCTAAAATGAGGCAGTAATTTTGACCAGCACAACCATCGAACCGGGTTTGTATCGTGATGCCATGGCGCGGTATGCCGGCCACGTCCAGATCATTACGGCCGTCCATGACGGTGTCAAACGCGGTGTAACAGTGACCGCCGCCTGTTCGGTTTCCGATAATCCGGCCACTGTGCTGGCCTGTATCGCAAAGGACAATCCCCACAACGCTGTATTCGGTGCTTCGGGGTTTTTTGCTCTCAACACGCTTTCAGCAGAACACCAATCGCTGGCCGACATTTTTTCAGGCCTCGTAGCAATGGATGGCAGTGACCGTTTCAAACACGGCGATTGGGACACGATGGCAACCGGCGCGCCAACGCTCGCCGATGCTATTGCCGTCTATGATTGTCGGTTGATCGAGGTCAAGGAAGTTGCAACCCATCTGGTGCTTTTTGGTCAGGTGGAAGCCTTGCGATTGGGCCCGGACAACCCGGCGCTGATTTATATGAACAGAGCGTATCACACGATTTAGGATGGCGACTGAGGAGTAATCATGACTGGCAATTCGCATAACTTGCCCGAAACAATTGATGCCACAATCGAGATGCTGGCTGCCAATGACTACGTTGCCGGGCGCGCGCTGGGTACAATCCTCTTTCTCAGTCTGAAAATGGGCCGCCCGTTGTTTCTGGAAGGCGAAGCAGGAGTCGGCAAGACCGAAATTGCCAAGGTGCTCGCCAAGGCGCTCGACCGGCCTTTGATCCGGCTGCAATGCTACGAAGGACTGGATGTTTCTTCCGCGGTTTATGAATGGAACTATCCGGCCCAGATGCTCGAAATCAGACTGGCTGAAGCAACAGGCGAGGGCGACCGAAGCCGCATCGAGAACAATATTTTCGATGAGCGCCACTTGATCCGCCGTCCCGTGTTACAGGCGCTGCAGGGCGAACCCGGTCGCGCTCCAGTGTTCCTGATCGATGAACTCGATCGGACCGATGAAGCATTCGAAGCCTTCCTGCTGGAAATTCTGTCAGATTTTCAGGTTACCATTCCGGAACTCGGCACGATCAAGGCTGCCGAGCCGCCAATTGTCATCATCACCACCAACCGCACCCGCGAAATTCACGATGCGTTGAAACGACGGTGCCTCTACCACTGGGTCGATTACCCCGATGCTGAAAGCGAGTTGGAAATCGTCCGCCGCAAGGTGCCGGGCTGTGCTGAGGCGCTGACCGTAGAGCTGGTCGCCTATGTTCAGAAATTGCGGCAGATGGATCTGTTCAAGAGCCCCGGTGTTGCAGAAACCATCGACTGGGCCACAGCATTGACCGAACTTGACCGCATCGCGCTCGATCCTGCGACCGTCTCCGATACGTTGGGCACATTGCTTAAATATCAGGATGATATTGCCAAGATTGAAAGCAGCGAAGGCCGCAAGGTGCTTGAGGACGTCAAATCGGAACTGGCAAAGGCGGGGTGATGACGACCACCGGTGCAGATCAGACCTCTCAACACCAAGCAGTCACTGGCAATGCCATTGTGCTGCCGGTGTCAGATGATCCCGGCAGGTTGGCCGATAACATTGTCCTGTTCGCTCGCACATTGCGCAAAGCCGGGTTGAAGCTGGGGCCTGCCAGTTCGCGCGACGCTGTTGAGGCAATCAAAATAGCCGGAATCGGCAGCCGGGAAGAGTTCTACTGGATCTTGCATTCGGTTTTCGTCAAGCGACGCGAAGATCATGTGGTGTTCGATCAGGCTTTCAAACTGTTCTGGCGCTCGCGTGAACTGGTGGAAAAACTGATCGCCATGTTTTCGCCGGTCGCCCCCGACAATCGCCCCAAGGAAAAGCTTAAACCCGGCGAAACACGGGTCAATGATGCGCTTTTTGAAGGCCACGACAAACAGCGACCGGTTCAGGAAAAGCCTGAAATTGAAGTCGATGCGCGTCAGACGGCATCCGGTAACGAGGTGCTCAGGACACAGGATTTCGCCCAGATGACGGTGGAGGAACTGGCGCGCGCAAAACGCTCCATCGCCGAGATAGTGTTGCCCTTCGACAAAATCATCACCCGTCGTTTCAAATCTTCCGAACTGCCGGTCCGGATTGACCCGCGTGCGACCATGCGCGCCGCCATGAAAACCGGCGGCGACCTGATTCTGCCACGCTTTCGCGCTCGAAAATCCGTGCACCCGCCATTGATCATTTTGGCTGACATTTCCGGTTCCATGAGCCAATACACCCGTATTTTTCTGCATTTCATGCATGTCTTGTCCGAACGCAGGCGCGGAGTGCACACGTTTCTGTTTGGTACCCGGCTGACCAATATCACCCGGCAGATGCGCTACCGCGATCCAGATGAGGCTGTGGACCAATGTGTCGGTGCAGTGCGTGATTGGTCTGGTGGTACCCGTATCGGTGAGGCGTTGCACGAATTCAACAAACACTGGTCAAGGCGGGTATTGGGCCAAGGTGCAACAGTGCTTTTGATCACTGATGGGTTGGAGCGTGATTCCATTGACGAACTCGAACGTGAGATGGACCGGCTGCATCGCTCTTGCAGGAGGCTGATATGGCTCAACCCACTCTTGCGGTTTGACGGCTTTGAAGCCCGCGCCCGCGGCGTTCGCACAATTGTTGGCAATGTGGACGAGGTGCGCGCAGTCCACAGCATAGAAGCCATGAGCGATTTGATCGCCGCCCTTTCAGACAATCGTCGGGGCGCTTGGGATCCGCGCAGGCTGATGGCACCAGTCAACCGCGCTGATCAATCGGTCTGATTGTACTATTGACCCTGTCGCCGGGACTTGTCCTTCCCCCCTGTATGTCGCCATATAGACAAAAGGTCGGTCAACCAGGACCGTCGAAAATGGGAGGTAAACATGCCGATCATCGAAGACATTGATACGCTGGACCCACTTTCAGTCGCCGAAAGCTGGATGAATGATGGCCGCGACGTCGCCATTGCCACGGTTGTGGAAACCTGGGGGTCTGCACCGCGTCCCACCGGTAGCCACCTGGTTATTGATGGTGAGGGCAATTTCCACGGGTCCGTCTCGGGCGGCTGCGTAGAAGGTGCTGTGATTTCCGAGGCTGTCGAAATACTTGAAAGCGGCACGCCCAAGATGCTGGAGTTCGGAGTGGCAGATGAAACCGCGTGGGAAGTTGGCTTGTCGTGTGGTGGTAATATCCGGGTCTATGTGGAGCGGCTGGGCTAATGGATCCTCATGTACTCAAAAAGCTCAATGCGGCGCGCAAGGCGCGGCAGGCAGCGGTTCTCGTCACCGATCTGGGTGATGGTCGCGACCGGTTGGTGTGTTCAGGTGATACAGTGGCTGGTGAACTTGGAGACGCAATTACAAGGGTTGTCCGTTCAGGAAAATCCGGCATTGTTCAGGCCGATGGGCGCGAGTTTTTTCTCAATGTCCACGTTCCGTCGGCACGCATGGTCATCATCGGAGCCGTTCATATCAGTCAGGTTCTGGCACCCATGGCAAAAATGGCAGGCTTCGATGTCACGATAATTGACCCTCGCACCGCATTTGCAACACCCGAACGCTTTGAAGGCGCTGACCTGAGCGCCGATTGGCCGGAAGATGTGTTGACCTCCCGACCTCTGGACCATTTTACTGCATTGGTGGCAGTCACCCATGATCCGAAGATTGACGACTTTCCATTGATCTCAGCACTAGAGATCGGGTGTTTTTACGTCGGTGCTTTGGGATCGAAAAAGACCCATGCGCGCCGTGTCGAGCGGTTATCTCAGGCTGGTTTGACCCATGAGCAGATCGCCCGCATTGACGCACCGATCGGTATGGATATCGGCGCAGCCAGTCCTGCGGAAATTGCTGTGGCGATCCTCGCCAAGGTTATTCAGGCGTTGCGTCAACGCGAACTGCCGACTGAAGCCGCCTCAGCCGGTGGCGACTGATGAAGTTCGGTCCGGTGGCAACAGGTGAGGCGGAAGGGGCAATTCTTGGCCACTCTGTTCAAGCCGGAAAGTTCAGACTTAAGAAGGGGTTGCGGCTAGATCCGGACTCAATCTCGAAACTTGTTGAATCGAAAATTGAGACCGTCATTGTCGCCCGTCTTGAAGCCGGAGATGTCGACGAGGATACCGCAGCCGCAGCTCTTGCTGCCGGTTTTGTTGGTCAAGGGATCACCTGTGCCGAACCTGCCACCGGGCGGGTCAATCTGTTTGCCCGGACTGCGGGGTTGTTTCGAGCCGACAGGCAGCGGGTGGATCATTTCAACTCCATCGATCCCGCCATCACATTTGCAAGTCTCGCTGATGCCTCGGTGGTCGGCGAAGGCGATATGGTTGCAACCATAAAAATCATTCCGCTTGCTGTCGCTGGCGCCGCATTGGATGCTGCCTGCCAAGCCATATCAGATCCGGGTTTTGCCCACCTTGAAGCATTCCGTCCGCGACGGGTCGCGATGATTGCGACGCAGCTTCCCACGCTCAAACCAAGCGTGATGGAAAAGACGCGGAACCTGACCAGAAATCGGCTGGCAACTTTTGGTTCTTCACTTGCAAGCTATGCCGAATGCGCCCACGATATAGATGCGCTGGCTGCCGCTATGACTGAAATTGCGCCTGGGCATGAATTGATAATCGTCTTCGGCGCATCGGCTGTTACCGATCCAGATGATGTTATCCCAGCGGCTATCGGGCGGGCAGGAGGTCAGGTTGAGCGCGTCGGCATGCCGGTCGACCCGGGCAATTTGCTTGTATTGGGCGCGTGTAATGGCGTTCCCGTTCTGGGTGCGCCCGGCTGCGCCCGTTCGCCCAAGGAGAATGGCTTTGACTGGGTTTTGGCCAGAATTCTGGCGGATGATCCGCCAACCAGCAGTGATATCGCGCGGATGGGCGTTGGGGGATTGTTGAAGGAAATTCCTACTCGGCCACAACCGCGGGCGGCTTCGCGACAAAAAACAGTCTCTGGCGTTGGTATCGTTTTGCTTGCCGCGGGGCGTGCCAGCCGCATGGGCAAGAGCGCCGGTCACAAGTTGTTGGCTGAATTCGATGGCGAACCTCTGGTTCGGCGTACCGCAATGCGTGCGATGGATTCGCGGGCTTGCAAAACTGTGGCAGTGACGGGCTTTCGAGGCGACGAGATAGCGAAAACGTTGGAAGGGTTGGAACTTGAAACCATCGAGAACCCTGATTTCGCGTCCGGCATGGCCTCATCACTGAAAGCTGGTGTCAGGGCGATGGGCACAGATGTGGCGGGTATCATGGTATTGTTGGCCGACATGCCGGGCCTGACACCGGTTCTGCTGGACCAGCTGATCGGCGCTTTCGATAAAGCCGAAGGCAGGGCGATCATTCGCGCATCCGATGGGCTTCATCGCGGTAATCCGGTTATTTTACCTACAGCGCTTGTATCCGAGATCGAGCAACTGCAAGGTGATGTCGGCGCGCGAGCATTGATAGAGGCGTCTGGCTACCCCGTTATAGACATTGATATCGGCGCATCCGCCCGGCTGGATGTCGATACGCCCGCTGCAGTGCGCGCTGCTGGCGGAACCCTTGAACCAGGGAAAGCATAGAAATCATTGGCAATTCTGCCATAGAGGGCATGTGTGCGGGCCTCGGCCCCGGCATCAACAAAGATTATTCGGTGACAAAGCGCTCGACGATTGTGATGAGATGGCGCAGTCGGTGAAACCGGAATCTGAAGCAGCGGTGCGCCCCAGGAAGTGGCAACCTGAAGACGGCGTTCGCACCAATCCAGAATCGGGGCTACCAAGCAAAAAGCCGCGGACAGATGCACGCGGCTTTTTCATCAATCTGTCTGGAAAATCAGAGCTTGGCGCTGATCATCATGAATGCAGGAATGTCGTCGCCAAAGCCGACAGGGCCGTCATTGTCGGAATCGCGATTTTTGCGGCCCCGGCGACGATCGTCATTGGCCGCATTCGGAGCTGCATTTGCGCGATCGCCAGAAGACTTGTTATTGCTCCGTCCGCCACGAGCGCGATTGTTGCGATTCTGATCTCTGCCACTTGTTGGTTTGGCTTCAACATTTGCATCAGCAGCAAGTTCGTCCGGGGTCTCGAATGAGGTCGCTAGGTTTTCCATCGGTGCTTCCTTGCTGGTCTCTTTGGAACGACGGTTCTGGCTGCGCCCGCGTGGCGCTTTGACCGGCTCACCTTGAGGCGAGGGATCAATAATTGTATCAGCGCTCAATTCCGCAGGTGTTTCGACGGCTGCATCATCTTGTGTGCTGTCAGTTGCCCGACTGCCTGACGAGCGGCCCTTCGAAGTGCTTTCATCACCCTTGCGAGATTTGCCGCGGCTGCTGCGACGTGCGGGTTTGGCCGTTACTTCTTCGCTGGCGCTTTCGGAAGCAGTTTCGACGCCTTCCAGCCATTCGATCTTGCGATCAATCAGCTTCTCGATTGCTTCGATATATTTGCCATCACGCTTTGCAGCCAGTGAGAATGCAGCGCCTGAACGGCCTGCACGCCCTGTGCGTCCGATCCGGTGCACGTAATCTTCAGCGTGAATTGGCACATCATAGTTGAATACATGGCTCACAGCCGGAATGTCGAGGCCGCGTGCAGCGACGTCAGAAGCCACCAGCAAGGTTATTTCGTTATCCTTGAACTGCTGCAATGTAGCCATGCGCGAACGCTGGTCCATGTCGCCGTGCAAGGCGCCGACCGAAAAGCCATGGCGCTGCAGTGAACGGCTCAACTCGCCAATGTCCTTCTTCCGATTACAGAAGATAATTGCGTTTGTCAGTTTGTCCTGGCTGCGAATGAGGTCGCGCAGGATGGCGCGCTTTTCAAAATCCTTGCCACCACAGGCGACAAGGTTCTGCGTCACATTCAAAGAAGTCGTAGACGGTGGAGCGACTTCGACACGAACGGCATTTTGCAAAAACTGTTCGGACAGACGTGTGATCTCAGGCGGCATGGTTGCCGAGAAAAAGAGTGTCTGGCGCGTAAACGGGATCATCTTGACGATCCGCTCGATGTCCGGAATGAAACCCATGTCGAGCATCCGGTCAGCTTCGTCGATCACCAGAAGGTCGACACCATTCATCAACAGCTTGCCACGCTCAACATGGTCGAGCAGGCGGCCCGGTGTGGCAATCAACACATCAGCGCCACGTTCGAGCTTCTTGTTTTGCTCGGCAAAGGAAACGCCGCCAATCAGCAATGCGACGGTCAGGCGGTGGTTCTTGCCGTATTTCTCGAAATTTTCCGCCACCTGTGCCGCAAGTTCGCGGGTAGGCTCCAGAATCAGCGTTCGCGGCATGCGTGCTCGCGCCCTGCCTTTTTCAAGCAGTGTCAGCATCGGCAGCACAAAGGACGCGGTCTTGCCGGTGCCCGTTTGAGCAATTCCAAGCACATCGCGCCGCTCCAGTGCCGGCGGTATTGCGCCAACCTGAATGGGTGTGGGGACCGTGTAACCGGCATCGGTTACGGCAGAAAGGACTTTTTGGCTCAGGCCAAGTTCAGTAAATGTGGTCAATTGGAAATTGTTTCCGTTTCGGCGTGTGCAGTTACGTCTCAGGCACGACGAGCCGACGGCGCTCAGAGAGTGTCATCATCGGCAACTGCCGACGAATTAGGCGTTGTAAGCCGGAAAGTCAAGGTTAACCGGGCATTTCGCAGTGTTAAGGTTACGAAGCGTGCTCGTGAGGGCCTGTTTGTCTTAGTTGTCCGACAGCAAAGGGCGTAGCTGCTTGGCCACTTTGAGGAAACGGATCGGGTTGATCGCGTGTCCATTCTTGCGCACTTCGTAATGCAAGTGCGGGCCGGTAGAGCGGCCTGTGCTTCCTGATTTGGCAATCAGTGAACCGGATGTCACGACCTGACCCGCTTCAACCAAAACCTTTGAAAGGTGTGCATATCGTGTCGTCAAGCCGTTGCCATGGTCGATTTCGACCATCTTGCCATAGCCACCGTTGCGACCCGCGGAAACGACTTTGCCTGATCCTGTGGCATAAACAGCGGTGCCTGTGGTTGTGCGGAAATCAATACCAGAGTGAAAGGCTGCCCGTTTCAGGAATGGGTCCTTCCGCGTTCCGAAACGACTGGTAACATCTGCGCCCGGTGTTGGAATTGACACTGGCATGCTCAGAACATTGTTGCGCACGGTGTCGAGCTGCAGCAGAGCAGAATCGAGTTCATCAAGCGAGGTTTCAAAGGCTCGTGGATCGGTGGGTTTGATGAACGGTCCACCAAGTGCGGTTTCGCCAATCTCAGTGGTTGGCAGTCCAATTCCGCCTACGATATCATTGATCTGGTTAGCGGTTTCATAGGCATTGAAAACCAGGTCCTGAATACGCTCCACCTGGTCACGTTCGATGGTTTTCAGCGACAAGGTCACCTTTGAGAATATCCGGTCAGCGCGTTGTCCGACTGATTCGGCGCTGTCTGCATAGGCGAGGGGTCTGATGCGCTGCTTGAACGGCTCGATGACCGCATGACTTGCCGATGCCAAAGCAGCCAGGCGGCTTTCCCGCGGTAAGTCCATAACGGCAGAAGCCTGTCGTTCCGGTCGTTTTTCCGGAACAGGCACGCTGGTTGCCGCGCCATGGCCGGTGGTTGCAACGCGACCAAGCAGAGGACCAATCTTGCCATGGCGGGATGTGAGCGCCTCCTGGCGTTCCATCAACTCTGCGACCTTGTTTTCCATCAGTTGTTGATCCAGCAACTGGCGACTTGTCACCCGGTCAACCTGTGAGCGGAGTGCTGCAATACGGTCTTCATAGGCGTGTTGCATCCGTGCCTGACGGGCCATTGATGCGCCAATAAGGTCGTCGCGCAATACCAGATAGGACGTGGCCACCAGATATCCGATGGCCATGACTCCCAGAAACGACGCTCCCACGCCAGCAAGCCACGGCCTCACAGTCATGTGGCGCACAGTATCTCCGCTGGCGAAGATGATTGTGTGACTGACTTTGCGTTTGCCAAATACGCGGCTTTGCTGACCTTGAGACACTTAGTTACCCCGTCCATCCGGATAGCACTGAAACTTGGACTTGATTACACCCTGTTAAGGTTAATAAATATTTGAAGTCGGACCGTCGAATTGCACCTAAGAGGCGCTTTGCGGGGGTAACGAGCGATAAAACGATGGGGTGAGGCCGGCCGCAGCTCGCGCCAGGTCGTTGAATGGCGGTTTCAGTCCGCCGCGAAAATTGGTCTGGACGAGATCACGAAAAGTTGCCGACGGATCAAGTCGGTGCCGGGCGCACAAAAAGCGAAACCATTTGGCACCGATTGCAACATGCTTTTTTTCGTCTTCGTAAATGATGTCGAGCACCGCTGCACTCTCTTCATCGTTGGCATCGCGCATGCCTGCTCGCATCGAAGGTGTCACATCAAGTCCGCGCGCTTCAAGTATGAGCGGTACAATTGCCAATCGGGCCATCAGCGAATTGCGGGTATCGTGAGCTGCCTGCCAGAGCCCGTCATGGGCAGGCAGGTCTCCGTATTCGGTACCCAGCGCCCGCAAACGGCTATTGATCAGGTTGAAATGCTTGGCTTCCTCGAAGGCCACCTGCATCCAGCCATCGAAAAACGACAGGGGCATGCTTTCAGAGGCAAACCGGGCAACAATATCAAGTGCGAGATCAATCGCGTTGAGTTCGATGTGGGCAATGGCGTGCAACAGTGCGATGCGCCCACGAAGCGAGTTCAGTGTTCGCCGCTTGACCTTCGTTGGCGCCAACAGTTCGGGTTTTTGTGGACGCCCGGGTCGATCATGCGGCTTCATGTCTGAAGGGTTGCGTAATGAAATGCTCCGCGCCTTCCACCGCCTGTAGATTGCACGCGTGCGAGCGCATTTCTCATCCAAATCGCTTGCTGCAATCGCCCGGGCAGCACCATCACGCAAGGACAGGACGTCGAAATTTTCGGATCCGGTGCTCATAAGTCTGCGCTCACAAGGTGGTGATGTTCAAAGCGACTTCGCGGCGGCCAGCACGGCTTCAGCATGCCCAGGAACTTTCACCTTTGACCAGACTTGGCGAATGACTCCTTCACCATCAATCAGTACCGTTGTGCGTTCCACACCCATGTATTTACGCCCGTACATGCTCTTCTCCACCCATACACCATAATCTCCCAGCACCGATTTTTCTTCGTCGGAGGCCAGAATGATTCCAAGATTGTGCTTGGTGATGAATTTGTCGTGCTTTTTGACAGGGTCTGGCGACATGCCGATGACAACAGCGCCGACCTTCTCGAACTCGCCTGAAAGGGCCGTGAAATCGATTGCTTCCACTGTACAGCCACTGGTGTCGTCTTTCGGGTAGAAATACAAAACCACTTTTTTGCCGGAAAAATCGGCAAGTGACACGGTTCCGCCACCATCGCGAGGCAAAGAAAAGGTTGGAGCGGGTTGCCCGTTTTCGAGTTTGCTCATGATATGTTCCCAGGTGATATCCAGTTTCAGCAGGTGCCTTGGCATTCATTGGGATATAGTATTCCTCAATACGAGGGGAAAGCCGAATCGGTTTTGATCCCCAGTTGATGTGTCCAGACCGGGTTTGCCAACAATCGATGCCCAATTCGCAGCACGAGAAAGTTCGTTTCACAAAACGCGAGATCGTGCCGCTGCATGAAATGCCGTCAGCGCAAGCCCATGATCCGATAATCGTCAATGCCCACCATGGGAGGGTCTATAATTATTGGCGTAACCATCTGAAATTACTTTCATTTATCGTAATCGGACTGATTGGCTTCTTAGCTGGTCTCTTGTTCTTGATTGACAATGGACTGGCTGACGGCCTCGTCAAGGAGCGTGCGCGTGCTGCCCTGGTTCAAGCACTGGGCGAAAACTATCGAACCGAACTCGGCGGTGCGGGAGTTCGGCTGACTTCCGGAGGGCAGTTTGCCTTTCTCGCGCGCGATGTTGCTGTCTCTCCATTGCGTGATGGGCAGCGGGCCTATCACGCTGAAAGCATCCGTTTGGTGGTGGAGCCGTTTGCGTTGCTGGCGGGACGGATGGAAATTCTCTCGATGGAAGTGTCTGGGGCGACAAGTGCTTCATCAGATGCAGGTTTTGGCTTTGACGATCTTGCAAATTTCCGCGTCGATAGTCTTGGCACCCGAATTGAAACCGCCTTTTCTGATCTCAACAGACTGGCTGGCGACCTCTCAAATCGAGGCACACGCACGATACGCCTCACTGATTTGCGGTTCGGCAGTGCATCCGACGCGACCGGGTTGGTGGTCGAAACTGCCGATTTGAATTCCGCTGCTGACGGAACGTTTGAAATGGCGGCACATCTTTCACTCGGCGATCAATCCTTCAGTGTTGACGTCAAAGCAATGCGCAATGCCGACTCGGGCGAATTGGACAAAATCACGGGCAAGGTCGAAGGCTTGAAAGTGCACTACCGGTCAGAAGGACTGGAGGTGCGTACATCGGGAATTTCGACGACACTCGACCTGACGTTGCGGGCCAAGCGGGCAGGGAAGCAGTCTCCTCCTGAACTTCGGGTTTCGATGGTCGGCGCGCCGGGTTCGGTCACAATGGGCGGAGGCTCAGCGGAACTGCGACAGATCAAAGTTGCCATGGCCTATTTGGCAAATCAGAAAAAAATCGAAATTCTTCCCTCGTCGGTACGCATTGCCGATACCGTGCTGCCTTTTAATGGTGGATTGATCGATATTGAGAATTTCCCCGGTCTTACAGGCTCGCGTGCCGACAGCAAGGGATTGGCTTTCGATCTGGTCATCCCGAAGGGTATAGCTGCGCCCGGTGATTCCCAAGACGCGCCGGTCGAGTTCGATGCCAAGGCTTTGGGCCGCATACTGCCCGATCACAACCGATTGGTATTTGATGAACTGTTGGTTGCCACCGGTTCTGACGCAATGCAGGCATCGCTTTCGTTCAGCTTTGTCGAAGGCATCTCGCCCGCGATCAATCTCTACGCGACAACTCAGCATATGCCTACAACTGTGGTCAAACAGCTCTGGCCCTATTGGTTGGGCAAGAAGGTACGCCAATGGGTTCTCAACAATCTTTATGGCGGTACCATAAGCGATGCCAGTATACGGTTTTCAGTCCCCGCTGGCTACTATCCGCCAGACCGGGAAGCGGGATCTTTCAATGAAGACCAGTTTCAGGCCGAGTTTGATTTTGAGCGCGCTCGAATGAATGTTGCCGGGGATATTCCCCCGCTTCGCGACACCATGGGACACCTCGAATTGCGCGGCGATCAGGTGCGCATCGGTCTCAAATCTGGCCGCGCCTATTTCCCGACCGGACGCTCGGTTGATATCGCAGAGGGTTCGTTCGTCATTCCTGGAACTGACGCTGATCCACTGATGGCCGAACTTGATCTCTCGGTCTCTGGCAAGGCTGATGCTGTCGCGGAATTGATTACGTATCACCCGATTAAAGTGCTCGACAGAATTGGGCTCGAACCACAACAGCTCAGCGGCGAGGTTGCGTCCCGGGTGCATGCCCGGTTTGGTATCATTGCCGAGCAGCAACCGCCGCAGCCGGATTGGCGAGCGGAAATCGATCTTTTGGGTGTTGATGTTTCTGTGCCGGTGGAAGGCAGAATGCTGTCCGCCCTCGAGGGGCGCCTTCTCGTCACTCCCGTACGAGCAGAACTGAAGTCCGCAGCCAATATCGACGGTGTTTCACTGCAACTCGATATTGTAGAGCCGGTATCGGGCTCTGATGTCAGTCGGCAAAGGATTATCACCGGGACACTGGATGACAAGGCACGTGATAAGCTGGCTCCCGGAGTAAATTTGCTGTTGAGCGGACCAGTAGGTTTGCGCCTTGAGGAGAAATCACCAACAGTCAGTACAGTCAGTCTGAAGCTTGATAAAGCAAATCTGGAAATTCCAGGAATTGGCTGGAGCAAAGGCAAGGGCATCGCCGGCACAGCCAGTTTCGATCTCGTGACCGATGGCAAAAACCAACAATTGAAGGATTTCGCAGTTGGCGGCAAAGGGTTTCAAATCGCCGGTGCCGTCGACCTCCGGGACGGAGCCTTCAGTCGGGCCAAACTCTCAACCGTACAGCTCTCACCCGGTGACGACTACAGTGCTGATATCACCCGTAGTGGCAAGATCTACAATATTCAGGTCAAAGGGGCAGTTGCCGATATGCGTCCGTTGATCACGGAAGCAAAAAATGCTGCTACAGACGCTACTGGAGAAACAGGCGATGACTATGTAATCGCGGCATCCGGCAGTATTGGCAGTGTCCGTGGATTTTTCGATACCCGTTTGTCGTCAGCCCAATTCAGTTATGCCGGGCGCAATGGCATCGCCCAGAAAATGTCGTTCAAGGCTGTTGCACCTTCAGGCCAGGCCGTGGTGATTGAGCTTGATGGCCAATCCGCAGGCAAGGAGCAGATTGAGATGACAGCAGGCGACGCTGGTGCCTTTGCCCGCTTTGTCGGTGTTTATGGCAAAATGAAAAACGGTCTGTTGAATGTGCGATTGGACAAGGTTGGCGCAGGCCCCCGCAAGGGCGTGGTAGATATCCGCAACTTTACCATCGAAGGTGAGGAAAAACTCACTGCACTTGTTTCCAGTCCCACTGGGTCCGAAGGACGCAGCCTTAATGATGCTTCGCGAAAAAAGATAGACGTAAAAGCGCCTCGCTTTGATGTCGCCAATGCCCGTATTGAAAGCGGCAAGGGTTATTTGACAGTCACCGAAGGCATACTTCGCGGTGCGGAGATTGGCGCGAGTTTTCGCGGGACAGTCTATGATCCCAATGATCAGATCGACCTCACTGGCACCTTTATGCCCGGCTACGGTATCAACCGGCTGTTTGGCGAATTGCCCATCATCGGCACCTTGTTGGGCAACGGGCGCGATCGCGGCTTGATTGGCATTACCTTTCGAATGCAGGGGCCAACCAAGTCACCCCGCGTCGACATCAACCCGTTATCGGCCATTGCGCCGGGCGTATTCAGATCGATCTTTGAGTTCAGATGAACCACGGCCACCACCCGGTCGGCGTGGCCCAACCTTATTCAGCCTTGATCAGGATGTGTTTCTTTTTGCCAAGTGACAGTTTGACCGCACCGTTTTCATCGGCCATCGCCTGATCGATGATCTGCTTCTCATTGGTGATTTGCGCATCATTGATCCTCACTGCACCACCTTTGATGTGACGCCGGGCCTCGCCATTTGAACCTGCCAGTCCCGCTGTCACCAGAAGTGTGAGCAGTCCCACGCCTGCTTCCAGTTCAGATTTGGCCACTGTGACCGTCGGCAAGGTTTCTGCGGCACCGCCTTGCTCAAAGGTTTTGCGAGCTGTTTCAGATGCTTGATCTGCAGCCTCGCGCCCGTGCAGCATGGCAGTTGCCTCGGTGGCGAGGATCTTCTTGGCTTCGTTGATCTCGGCACCGCCCAACGCTTCCAGCTTGGCAATTTCATCCATCGGAAGAAGCGTGAACAGTTTGAGGAAACGGGCCACATCAGCATCTTCGGTATTGCGCCAGTATTGCCAGAAATCCCACGGACTGAACTGGTCGGCATTGAGCCAGACAGAGCCTTTGGCGGTCTTGCCCATTTTGGCACCCGAAGACGTGGTCAAAAGTGGCGTGGTCAGGGCGTAGAGCTGCGGAGTGCCCATCCGGCGGCCCAGATCAACTCCAGTTACAATGTTTCCCCATTGGTCAGAGCCGCCCATTTGCAGGTTTATGCCGTATCGCCGGGAGAGTTCGACATAATCGTAGGACTGGCAGACCATGTAATTGAACTCGATAAAGCTCATTTCCTGTTCGCGTTCGAGCCGCAACTTGACCGAATCCATCGACAACATCCGGTTGACCGAAAAATGCCGACCGACATCGCGCAACAACTCGATATAGCTCAACTTCAGCAGCCAATCGGCGTTATCCACCATGATGGCGTCTTTTGGTCCATCACCGAACTTCAGAAGCTTTGAAAACACCTGCCGGATCGAGGCCTTGTTGGCTTCGATTTCTTCGCGGCTTCGCATGGCACGGGTTTCATCCTTGCCGGACGGATCGCCAACCATGGTGGTGGCGCCGCCCATCAGGGTAACAGGTTTATTGCCGGTTTGTTGCAGCCAATGAAGCATCATGACGGATAGCAGATTGCCGATATGCAATGAGGGTGCGGTGCAGTCATAACCTACATAAGCGATCACTTCGTTTTTGGCCGCCAGCGCATCAAGACCCTCAAAGTCTGAACACTGGTGAATAAAACCGCGCTCATTGAGCACATTGAGAAAATCGGATTTGTAAGCTGACATCGTTTCTTTCCGTTTTGGCCGGATTGGGCCCTCGTGAGGTCGTCATGGAGATGGGCGGGACGAGGTAAACCGACCCGGTTACCCGCAGTAGGCCAGCCCTTAGCACCAACTGCCGCATTGCCACAAGGCTGGCATGGTCGCACATCGTTACCGGGAAACCCTAGCCAAGTCGGCCGAGCAATGGTTTCATGGTCAAAATCAATTTGGAGGATTTCATGTTTCGTACGGTTGTTATGGCTCTGGCGACGCTGCCGCTTTTGAGTGCGCAGGCGAGTGCCGACTGTAAGGAAGATATTCAGGCGATGCTGGCATCGGGATGGGACCAGGGAAGTTATTCCATTGCCACCGAACTCAGCATGGGCGGCAATCCATTCCAGCATACAGTGCAATATTATCGTGATTACAGCCACTTCTACCAGAAAGTCAGAGAAACCGGCGTCCATTGGCTGGTGCTGGGAAATCAGGAGTACACCTCAAACGATGGCAAGAGCTGGAAACCTTCGCATACCAGAGCCGATGATTGGATTGAGACAGCGCAAGCCGAAGCGGCGCGGGTGCGCGATGAGATAAAAGACACCGAATGCACCACCGAAGACATAGATGGGGTCGTCCAGAAAAAATTCATTCATGTTCAGGAATTTAAAAAGCCGATGAAAGTGGTCTCCACTGTAACCACTTGGGTCGACCCCGATTCCAATCGCCCCGTGCGCCGGCACATGCTCAATAATGCCAACGGGCAAGAAATCGAAGTTGACACCATTTTCGATTTCGAGACGGAATTCCAGCTGCCTGAACCTTGAGTGCTAAATTCCCTCGATAACCGTAAAACCCTCAAACTTTGGTGGCCCGGCATAAAGTGGTTTGTGGCCGCCTGCATTGCGGTGTGCTTCGCGAAAGTTTTCAGATTTGGTCCAGCTAATGAACGCCTGCTGGCTCGCCCAATGGCTGTGGGAAACATATAGCCGATAGCCTTCATCCCGGTTTTCAGCACCCTGAAGCATCTTGAAATCCATAAACCCCTCGACCTCATCAAGGGTGGATTTGCGGTTGCGCCAGACATCTTCAAATTTGTTTTCAGCTCCGATGAGCACTTTGAAACGGTTCATTGCAATGAACATAATTGTCTTCCTCGGTTCCTTGGTGCACGGCCTTTTGCGGCCAGGGTGTTCGATCCGGATTCAAAATTCGATTGTCATTCCGTCGCGGCCGATATGCAACACGCCGTCCCAAGTCTCGCGAACTTTCGCCTGCCAGTGAGCCTCGGTGAAATTCGGGTCGCCATCGGGTACAAAATGATTGAGCGCCATCGCTTTTACCCCCGCTGCTTTGGCAATTCGCCCGGTATCTTCGGCGCTCGTGTGGCTTCGGACAATGTGGTTGCGCAGGCGTTCATTGCCGGGATCAACCCGTTTGATCAGCGCATCCACTCCCTCCAGCAACATTGCTTCATGGAGCAACAAATCAGCACCGGTTGCGAACTCGATCATTTCCGGCATCATCGCTGTATCACCGGATAACGCCAGTGTTTTGTCTTTGGTTTCCAGTCGTAGCGCAAAACTCTCCTTGATCGGCGGGTGGTCGTTCTTCATTGCGCTGATCGTCAGGTCGTCAGCCGTATAAATCTCGCCTTCCAGAATGGTGCGCAGATTGCATAGCGATTGAAAGTCGCAACGGCCTTCATCCTCAATCCGCAGTCTGACATCAAAATCCATTGCCGTGACGAAGTGGTTCCAGTAGTGCGCCAAGCCCGATGGTCCAATGACCTCGATGGGTTTGGTCAGGCCGGCAGTCCAAGCTGTGTGGAAGAGGGGCCCGAGTTCGAGATAGTGATCGGAATGCAAATGAGTAACGATAATCAGGTCGATTGCGCGCAATTCAACGCCTTGATCACAAAGACCACGCGTGGCGCCAAGTCCTGCATCAACCAGAATTGTCTTGCCGCCCATCCGGACCAGGGTTGAGGACGGCATGTTCGAACCGGGACCGATTGCAGGGCCGCCTTTAACGCCCATCAGGGTCAGGCTGTTCATTGGCTTACTCCCAAGCTAGGTTCACCGTCTCGTTCGCCGTCGTTCTTTGCTTTGCCACGATGGAGAAATCAGACCAGTGCAATATTTGCAAGCCCGGTGAGCGCAGCAGCTTTCGGGTAATTGAGCTAGGCTGCTGGTTTGACATCAAGCCAGTGAAAACCAATCAGCTTTTTTCAAAAAGGCGACGGCTTTCTCAAGATTGTGCCTTGAACAGTGAAATGAGGTGCGAGACGCTATTGCAAATTAAAACATGAACCGATATTCATGTTTTATGGCTACGAATACCTACCCCAGAACCCGAAGAGGTGTTGCCCGGCGCGAGCAGATTTTGCGTTCGGCTGAAGTGATGATTGGAGAGCAAGGTTTTACTGCTGCGTCAATCGCTGACATTACCCGGCATGCCAAAACCGCGCTGGGCACGTTTTACATTTACTTCTCCGGCAAGGAAGATGTCTTCCGGGAGCTTGTTCTGGAAATGGGACAGCTGACCCGGGCAGTCATTACCAAGGCCGTCGCGGACGCGCCCAACCGACTTGAGGCTGAGCGTGCGGGGCTCAGCGCTTTTCTGCGCTTTGTTGCGGAGCGTCCTTCGCTGTACAGGATCGTGGAAGAGGCCAGGTTTATCGATGCAGATGCATATAAGGCCTATTTCACCAGTTTCGCCAAAGCCTATGCTGCCCAGTTGGCCGAGGCGACAGAAGCTGGAGAGCTGCGGCCGGGAGATCCGGAAGTTCGCGCGTGGGCGCTGATGGGTATCGCCAAGATATTGGGCGAACGCTACGTCATATGGGAGGGGACATCTGACATCGACGAAGTGGTCGACAAAGCCTTTGCAATGATACGCGATGGGCTTTCGCCTTGAGCTGACGTTGATCCTGTGCGACGCTTTTGCGTGACGGGCTGCATTATTCCTGCGTCATGATCGAATGACCCTGGCTGTTACGGGTTGGCCGTTGCGGATTGGCTCATTGAACTTGGAACAAAAGTGAATGTGCCGTAACTTCTGAACCAATTTGGATCCAACGTCGATGTTTAGCACTATCCCTGACATGGCCGCCAAACGGGCTGAAATATCACCCAACGCACCGGCCTTCATAGAATTGGAGTCTGGTCGGCACTGGTCATTTGGCCAGATCAGCAATGCCGCAAATGCGGTCGCTGCTGGCCTCAGGGGGGCGGGGCTCTCCCACGGTGATCGTATCGCGATCTTGTGTCTCAATCGGGTCGAGTTTTTCATAATGTTGTTTGCCTGCCAGAAGACAGGGATCATTCTGTGTCCGCTCAACTGGCGTCAGCCTGCTCTTGAGTTGATGGAAGTTCTTGCACCGGTTGAAGCCAGTGCGATCATCCATGATGATACCCATGCAACCGTCGCACACGATCTGGCGCGGGCGTGCAAGCTGCCCACATTTGACATTCTTGCAGATGTCGCAGCCTGGATTGGGGCTGGCGGCAGTGTTCCGGCTATCGAAGTAGACCCGGACCATCCATGGTATTTGCTTTTTACATCGGGAACGACAGGAAAACCGAAAGCCGTGATCCAGACGGCGGGGATGGCCTGGGCCAATGCGGTAAACATCTCGCAGGCGACGCGAATGACTGCTGACGACCGGTCAGTCAATTTTCTGCCGCTGTTTCACACCGCCGGTATCAACCTTTATACGCTGCCGTTGTTCCTGCTAGGCGGGTGCTCGACCATTCTCCCCAAATTCGAGCCTGATGCCATTTTTACGCTATTGAAACGGGGCGCGATAACCCAGTTTTTTGGTGTGCCTGCGATCTATCAGGCATTCAGTCTGTTGCCGGATGTGCACACAGTTGACTGGAACGCGCTTCGTTGTGGTTGTGGGGGTGCACCGCTGCCCGAACCGTTGATCCGTTTCTTTGCCAAACACGGTGCCAAGGTTCTCAATGGTTTCGGAATGACTGAAACCGGACCAACAGTGTTTCTGATGGACCCTGAAAACGCCGAGCATAAAATCGGCTCGGTCGGGAAAGCCCAGATGCTGACTGATATCCGCCTGGAGGGCGTGCAAACGGGGGAACGAGCTGCAGGAGAGATACAACTGCGCGGACCCAACATCACTCCTGGATATTACCGGAACGAGAACGCTACGCGCGACGTTTTCACTGACGATGGTTGGCTTCGAACAGGTGACGTTGGCAGGCTTGATGAAGATGGTTATCTCTTCGTGATTGACCGGATCAAGGACATGTATATCTCCGGCGGCGAAAATGTTTATCCAGCCGAAGTCGAGCGGGTGCTCAATGAGCATGCCAATGTGCTTGAGACCGCTGTCATCAGCATGCCGGACGCCAAATGGGGTGAAGTCGGCGCAGCTTTCATTATTCCCCGACCGGGTGCAATGCTCGATCCTGTTGAGTTCCGGAGTTGGTGCCGGGAACGGATGGCTGCCTATAAGGTGCCGGCCAAAGTGACGTTGGTGGAAGATTTTCCGCGCACTGCCGCCGGGAAAGTCCGTAAACCTGAACTGAGAACCCTGTTGTCATGAAAGTTGAACTGACTTCGAATTGGATGCCAAAACAGGATGAATTCGATCTGTTCGCGCGTATTTCCGGAGACGACAATCCAATTCATGTCGACCCGGATTTCTCCGCCCGCACCTCATTCGGGCGCACAGTCAGTCACGGCATGCTGATCTATGCAAAAATCTGGGGCATGTTGAAAGCTGCGCATCCCGATATTTCGCAAACCAGCCAGTCGATGATGTTTCCAAACCCCTGCTACACGGATGAAGCGGTTGATCTGTCTATCAGTGGTGAACTGCCAGGCACGCTTGTCATCCGCGCTGTCCGGTCAAGCGATGGGGCGGAATTACTGGTCGGCCAAACGGAGGTCGCATGCTGAAAATCGGTCAATCAGCAAGCGTCACTCGCAGCTACAGTCCTGCCGCTCTGGAGGGGTTTGCAGAATTGGGTGGCTCGGAAATTCCGGTCTCTATTCCCGAACCGCTGATCGCCGCATTGTTTTCATATCTTCTCGGCGTGAAGCTGCCAGGACCGGGCACCAATTATCTTAAACAGGAACTCAAGTTCCTCGTTCCTGCATCCTTGCAAACCGAACTGACGGCGCGGGTGGAGATTACAAAACTGCGTCCCGAGAAGCATCTGGTCGATCTCTGGGCGACTTGCACGGACGCCGATGGTGTGTTGGTTTGCGAAGGACGTTCGCTGGTCAAGGTCAGGGATGTTCAGCTTGGCTGAATCTTTTTCTCCGTGGGGTTTTGATTTGGCTAAAGGCTGTTGGCGAACTTTACCAACCTATTCGCAAAAGCTGTCGGTTCCTCAAGATGTGGGGAATGTCCGGATGTTTCAAACACATGAACTTCGCCCTGGGGCGCAGTGCTGGCGAGCCATTGGGCAGCCGATTGTGGGTAGACACGGCTAAGGACACCGCAACTTGCAAGCAAGGGGCAGGGCAGTTTTCTGACAATGTCTCTTTTGTCCATGTCTACCAGAGCCTTCCACATGGCAATCATTTTATCGGAATCATTGGCATTGATTTGTAACAGCGCTTCCTGTCGACTATAGACTTCGGCACCTTCGCGCCTTGCAAACATGGTTGTCGCAGCGGCTTCGGCCAAGCCCAGCCAATCGCTGACCATGCGCTGCGTGGTGGCGTTGACATCATCTTGGTTTTGACCGATCAGTCCATGCGGCCAGTTTGGCTCGCAGGCCAATTTGGGGCTCATGTCGACGCTCATCAGTCCAGAAATCCTGTCTGCACCAAAACGTTCGATATATTCCCATGCCACAGCCGCACCCATTGACCATCCGACGAGCACCGCATCACGTATGTCGCGTGTTTCCAGCAATTCTGAAAGTGTTTCGGCAGCCGTTCCCAGAGTTGGATCGACTGTTCGCAGCGAACCGTGCCCGGGAAGATCCGGGGCATGGCAATGAAAGCGCTTCGGCATCTTGGCAATGAGGTTGTCGAATATGGATCCCCGCATTGTCCAGCCATGCAAGAACACCACCGGGCGGGACAATGGGATAACCCGCGACATCGTCAGTCTTCTGCTCTCAAGCGTCCGGCAATGCCAGTTGGAAAGAAGTAGACGCTGAGAATAAACAGAACACCGAGCCACAAAAGCCAACGATCCGGGTCAAGCAATTGCGGAATGAGCGGTAATCCTTCCGTCGCGCCGGATGCCACACCCATCAGGGCTTGCAGGTAGTTCTGCGCAAGGACAAATATGGTCGTACCGATCACCGCCCCGTACATCGTGCCCATACCGCCAATTACGACCATCAACAGGATGTCCAGCATGATTTCGAATGACAGCGTTGTGGCGGGTCCGACATAGCGCAGCCAGATGGCAAAAAGACTGCCGGCGAGCGCTGCGACTGCTGCAGACAAACAAGTCGCAAGGATTCGGTAAAACACCACGCGGTAGCCAATGGCCTCAGCACGAAAATCATTTTCCCGAATGGCTTGTAGCACGCGCCCGAATGGCGAGTTGACCACGCGAAGCAGCAGTAGGAACAACGCCAGCGAAGCGAAGAATATGAGATAATAATTCAGCAGTTTGCCGGAAATGGTAACTCCGAACAGTTGGCCCAGTCGGAAGGCCGGCGTGAGTTCGCGGGGTATCGAATAATTCAATCCGTCTTCCCCGCCCGTGAGGCCTGAGAGCTGGCTGACAAGGACCGCCATGGCAGAGGCTACCGCCAACGTGATCATCGCAAAAAAGATGGCGCGCACCCGCAGCGAGAACAACCCGATCAACAGCGCGAGCACGGCAGCGGCAACGGCTCCGGCAACGGTGCCCACCGCCAGTGCATCAAATCCTCGGCCCATGTGGGTGGAGGCCAGCGCCACGCCGTAAGCACCCAGTCCAAAGAACATCGTATGGGCAAAGCTGACGATGCCGGTATAGCCCAGCAGTAGATCATAACTTGCCGCCAACACAATGAAGATGCAAATCCGGGCGGCAGTTTCAAGCGAGCGGACGCCGGGAAAAAGGAATGGCGCAAACGCCAGCCCGACGAGAATGGCAAGCAGCAAGCCCGAGAGGACAAGGGAACGCGGGCGGTCACCGGAAAGCAGGTTTGTCAGCATGTTATTTCGCCTTCACTACTGGCATCATGCCTTGCGGCCGCCACATCAAAATTGCCGTCATCAGTGCAATGTTGGAAATCAGCGCCAGTTTGGGTTCGAGAAAGGCGACGTAGTTCTGCAAGAGGCCAACCAAAAGTGCGCCGATGAAGGCGCCCTCGACCGAACCAAGTCCGCCGATGATGACGACGATGAAAACGAGGATCATCATTTGCTCGCCCATGCCGGCCGTGATGACTTCCTGATAAAGGCCCCACATCACGCCACCGAGACCCGCAAGCGCCGAGCCGGCAATGAAGACGCCGATGAACACGAGGCGCAACTTGTAGCCCAGTGCCTGGACCATTTCTCCGTTTTGAACCCCGGCGCGAACGATCAATCCGATTTTTGTGCGCTTGAGCACCAGTCGCATGGTAACAAAGAGCACCAGTCCGAAGACGACCGCAAGCAAACGGTATTTCTCAATCGCCGCGCCTGCAAAGGTGAACGCACCCTTTAATGTTTCGGGTCGGGTGAAGAAGATTTCATCAGGCCCCCAGACCACCTGAATAAGCTGCTCAATAACAATGAGACCACCGACCGTCACCAAAATTTGTTTGAGGTGGGCACCATAGACCGGACGCACGATGACCCGTTCGAACCCCCAACCCAGCATTGCAGTGGCACACATGGCGGCTGCTACGGCTGCAAGCACGGCAGCGACGTTGAGAAGCAAGGACGACGCCCCGGTCCAGGTTTCCAGTGCAATAAGTGCGGAGATGCCAACATAGGCACCTACCGAAATGAATGCGCCATGACCGAAATTGATGACATCCATCAATCCGAAGACCAGCGTCAGACCGGAAGCCATGATGAAGATCATCATCCCCATGGCGAGACCCGACACTGTCAATGTCAGCCAGCTGGAGGTTGATCCGATGGACAGATATCCGAGCAATACCAAGACAGGAACAAGCAAAAGCGGCATGGCTTTGGCGGCGCTCTGGCCTGCTGAAAGCCGAGAGATTTTTGGTGCGTGGTCAGGTGCTGCAGCCATAATCAATGAGCCTCCATGCTCAAGCCCATCAGGCGTTCCTGCAAACCGGCATCACCGGCAAGCTCGGCCATCGGTCCTGCCCAGACAATCCGTCCGTCATCCATGATGGCTGCCGTGTCACCGAGCGCTTTTGCGACGGCAAAATTCTGTTCGACCAAAAGGATGGAAGCACCTTCCTTTTTGAGATCGCGAAGGGCGCCGACCATGGTCGATATGATCGCCGGAGCCAGTCCCTTGGTGGGTTCGTCAATAAGATAGAGTTGGCGCTCTTCGGCCATGACGCGTGCTATCGACAACATTTGTTTCTGCCCGCCAGAAAGGTTTCCTGCTTCTGACCGCCAAAATGTCCGCAATGGGGGGAAGGCAGTCAAAATCCGCTCCATGCGCACAGAATCGAGTGGTCCGGAAACTGCCGCCAGTATCATGTTTTCTTCAACTGTAAGGTCGGAAAAAATGCCCATGTCTTCGGGCACAAAACCCATTCCGGCGCGGGCGCGCGATGGAGTGGGCGTGGCGGTGATATCTTCACCATTGAACCGCAGATTGCCCGTTTTTGCCTGCCAATGGCCGATGATGGTGCGCAGTGTGGTTGTCTTGCCCACGCCGTTGCGACCCAGAAGCATCGTCACGCCGCCGCGCGGGACCACCAGATCCACCCCCTGCAGGATGTGGTATTGGGCGATATCCGTATGGATTCCGGATAGTTCGAGGATCGTATCAGACATCAGCAATATCCCGTCCCATATAGGCTTCCTGGACGACATCAGAGGCCATCACCGTGGCCGGGTCGCCGTCAGCCGCAAGTTCACCGTTGTGAAGCACGATGATGCGGTCGGCGAGCGATCTGATGACATCCATCTTGTGCTCAACCAGAAGGATGGTTCGGTTTTTGTCAGCTTTGAGTTCGGCAATCAGATCGAGTACGACTGGCGCCTCGTCCACGCTCATTCCGGCTGTCGGTTCGTCAAACATGTACACTTTAGGCTCGAGTGCAATCAGCATGGCGACCTCAAGCTTGCGTTGATTTCCATGGCTGAGTTCAGCAACTTTCTGATCGGCAAGAGTGTGAAGCCGTACCCGCTCGAGGATAGCCATGGCAGCATCGGTCAATCCCGCCTGGGCACTTGCCATGCTCAACAGGCGAAAACCCATCTTGCGTCGCCCTTGAATTACCAGACGGACATTCTCAACCACTGTGAGTTTGGGAAACAGGTTGGTCAGCTGAAATGCGCGACCCAACCCTTTGTGGCAACGAACGGCAATCGGATCGCGGGTCACATCTTCGCCGGCCAAACGCACAGTGCCAGCCGAGGCGGTGATCTGCCCGGAAATCAAATTGAAATAGGTGGTCTTGCCTGCACCGTTGGGGCCGACGATTGCGGTCAACTCACCAGCTTTGAAGCCGCAACTGACATTGTCGACCGCAACGTGGCCTCCAAAGCGGACAGTCAGGCCATCAGTTTCCAGAAGCATCTCGGTCATGGCAAACCTGCGGTATGGGACGGTGAGGGCGTGGCAGGCGCCGTTGCTGGCGCCCGCCAATCAAGCGATCAGTTTCGGATCGGAATGTTCATGTCGTCAATGCCGATCTCGCGTACCAGCACCGGTACACCATAGTCCTTGCCGTCCTGAACTTCGGTGCGGAAGTGGTACATCGACTGCAGCGCCTGGTGATCTTCCTTGCGGAAGCGCATTGTGCCTTTCGGTGTTTCCCATTCCATGCCTTCCATCGCCGAAATCAGGGCTTCGGTGTCTGTCGAGCCGGCCTTCTTGATTGCCTCAACCACGGCAATGCCGGCTGCCATGCCACCCGCGGTGAAGAAATCCGGCGGTGAGTCGTAGCGTGCCATATGTTCTTTGACCAACCAGTCATTGACCGGATTTTTCGGAATTTCGTAGTAATAGTAGGTCGCACCTTCCATGCCCGGCAGCTCTTTGTAGGCTGTCAACGCTGCCAGAATATTGCCGCCGGTTGCGATCTCGATGCCAAAGCGGGAAGGGTCCATCGCATTGATCTTGCCCATTGGATTGCCACCGCCGGCCCAGATGATGAACAGCTTCTTCTTGCCTTCAATGCCTTCCATCGCGTTGAAAATCCGCTCGGCTGCTGCAGTGAAGTCAGTTGTGTCCGTGGGCACATATTCCTCGTGGGCGATTTTTGCGCCCGAGCTGACCAGTGCCTCGCGGAATGCGGCAACGCCATCGCGACCGAAGGCATAATCTTGTGCCAGTGTTGCGATCGTCACGCCTTCGCCGCCGAGAGCCACAGCGTTGGAGATTGCATCCTGCGATGAGTTGCGACCGGTGCGGAAAATGTATCGGTTCCAGTTTTCGCCGGTAATGGAATCGGCCACTGCCGGTTCAACGATCAGTATTTTTTCGTATTCTTGTGCGACTGGCAGCATTGCCAGAGCTACGCCCGAGCTGACCGGCCCGACAGCAATGTCTGCTTCATCATCGCCAAAGGCTTCAGCAAGCAGCGCTTTGCCGATGTCTGGCTTGATCTGCGTATCTTTCTCGATGACGACGATTTTCTCGCCATTGATCTCCATGGTTCCGCCGGTAGCGTATTCGAGACCAAGCATCAGGCCGGCATGCGATTGGGCGGCATAAGCCTCAAGCGCGCCGGTTTTGCCGTAGACATGGGCAATTTTGATATCCGCGATCGCAGGCACGGTCAGCATGAGTGCCGCCACGCTGGACGCAAGTACGGTTTTCATTTTCATTTCGGGTTTCCTCCCTAACCAAGCAACAGTTGAAACATGAAACATGAATCAATATTCATGTCAATAACTCTGTGATGCGATCGACAGGTTCGTGCGAATGATTGTGCCAGTATGAGAAGAGTTAGGGTCAGGCTGTTGCGACAATCAGCAACGAAGCAGATTTTGGAACAAATTTGCCGATCACGTTTTTTATAATTGCCTGTCTCAAGATTATGCGGAGGAATGGTCGGCAATTTTTATCATATTCGAATAGTTGAATATGTATTCAAGATGCATATATTGCAGATCAGACTTGGTGGAATGCGGGCATAGGCCTGTGAATGGAGAACGATGTGGATACAGAATTTACCCCGTGGCTGTCGCTTGGTGGCGGTATGATGATTGGGCTGGCGGCTGTTTTGCTGATGGCGACCAATGGGCGCATTGCAGGCATCAGTGGCCTGACGTCCCGTGTTTTTGCGCGAGCCACAGATACTGAAACCCGTGGTGTTTCAGCTATGTTCGTTCTGGGCCTGTTACTCGCCGCGCCGATTTGGCTCTTGTTCTCTGGGGAGTGGCCGCAACAGTGGGTGCCTTCCAACCCAGTGCTGATGGCTGCTGCCGGACTGCTCGTTGGTTTCGGCGCGGTGTACGGGAATGGCTGCACGTCAGGTCACGGTGTCTGCGGCATGTCACGTCTTTCGGTTCGTTCAATTGCTGCAACTGCCACTTTCATGACAACCGCTATCGGAACCGTCTTGGTCACGCGTCACCTGATTGGAGCTTGAGATGAAACAGATATTCGCACTTATCTCTGGCTTGGTCTTTGGTTTCGGGTTGGTCATTTCAGGCATGTCTGACCCCGCCAAGGTACTCAACTTTCTTGACATATTCGGCACTTGGGATCCGAGTCTTGCCTTTGTAATGGGTGGTGCCATACTGGTAACAGCACCCGGATTTGTGCTGCTCCTGCGCAACCGAAGCCATCCATACTTTGATACGAAATTCCGAATTCCAGATCGCGAAGACTTGGATTCCAAGCTACTTGGCGGTGCCGCGATATTTGGTGTCGGCTGGGGGCTTGGCGGTTTCTGCCCGGGTCCGGCGCTGACCGCATTGCCGATTGCTGCCAGCGGCACATTGATCTTCGTGCCTTTCATGCTTGCTGGCATGTGGGCCGCCCGTCATACGCCTGATCTGTTTCCCAAGACCCGTACTGGAGCAACAGGATGAGCGATCCTCTCAAAACCCCCATGGTGCGCCATTCACCTTCAAATGGTGCGGGAAGCCCGGATGTATGGGGAATCTACGAACCCGATACTGGTTCTATCCAATATATCTGCGCCGACCCTGAGACACGGCAGGCCGCCTTGATAGATGTGGTCTGGAATTTTGATCCCAAAAATTATCGCTTTTCGACAGAAAGCATGGATCAAGTGCTCGATATCGTGCGTGAAAATGATCTGACGGTTCAGTGGGTTCTTGACACCCATCCCCATGCTGATCACGTCATGGCCTCGGCACATCTCAAGGAACGCACAGGTGCACCGACTGCTATTGGAGCGCTGGTGCCGGAGATCGCCAAGATCTGGGCTGACCTCTACAATCTGCCAGATGCTTTCGACCCGAAACGGGACTTCGACCATCTGTTCGAGGAAGGAGAGACATTCAAGATCGGTGAACTGGAAACCAGGGTCTTGCTATCGCCGGGTCACACATTGGGATCGATCACCTATGTCTGCGGGGACGCAGCTTTTGTCCATGACACCCTGATGCATGTGGATGTCGGGACTTCGCGTTCTGATTTTCCGGGTGGAAAGACCTCTGAGCTTTGGGAATCGATCCAGGCCATATTGGCACTGCCGGAAAACACCCGTCTCAATGTCGGCCACGACTACGGCACTTCCGACCGCAACGAGCCCCGGTGGGAGGCAACAGTTGCCGAGCACAAGGCCAACAACCCGCATGTCAAGGATGGCACGAAACGGGAAGACTTCATCGAACAACGCCAGTCCCGCGATGCGACACTGGCGCTGCCGGACCGGATACTCGCCGCGTTGCAGGTAAATCTGCGCGGCGGACGACTTCCCCCGGCTGAAAATGATGGCAACCAATACCTGAAGCTGCCGGTGAACCGCTTCGATTGATCCGGTGCTGGTTGGCTCGCTGACGTCGACTGGCTCTGCTCCGAGGAATTGAAGGACCATGACGATGCCGTTGCATTCGCTAACACGCTACTTGCCGGTCCTTGATTGGGGCAGGCGCTACGACCGCATGACCTTCACCGGGGATATCATCGCCGCGGTGATTGTGACGATCATGCTGATCCCGCAGTCGCTGGCCTATGCGCTCCTGGCAGGAATGCCGCCTGAGGCAGGGATTTATGCTTCAATTGCGCCAATCTTGCTCTACGCCATTTTCGGCACCAGCCGGGCGTTGGCAGTGGGCCCGGTTGCCGTGGTATCGTTGATGACGGCTGCGGCAGTGGGCAATATCGCGGAAAGCGGCACTGCCGGTTACGTCACTGCCGCTCTGACGCTTGCTTTCCTGTCTGGCGCAATGTTGCTCGCGCTCGGCTTTTTTCGACTTGGTTTCCTTGCCAACTTCCTTTCACATCCGGTAATCGCCGGTTTCATAACCGCATCCGGCATTCTTATCGCCGCCAGCCAACTGGCCCACATTCTTGGTATCTCGGGCAGGGGGCATACCTTGATCGAGATACTCGGTGAGCTGTGGCCCCAAATGAGCGAGATCAATTGGACAACGCTGGTGATCGGCGTTTCGGCGACTGCTTTCCTGTTCTGGGTTCGCGGCGGCCTCAAGCCACTCCTCCGCCGCCTCGGCCTCGGCCCGCGCATGGCTGATTTCGGTGCAAAAACCGGACCTGTATTGGCGATAGTCGCCACCACGATCGTTGTCTGGGTCTTCGATCTACGTTCCCATGGGGTAGCAATCGTCGGCGATGTACCTCAAAGCTTGCCACCTCTGACAATTCCGTCATTCTCGCCCCAGTTGATTTCCCAGTTGCTTGTCCCAGCCTTGCTGATCTCGGTCATCGGCTTCGTGGAAAGCATTTCTGTGGCGCAAACCCTTGCTGCCAAAAAACGCCAGCGTATCGATCCCGATCAAGAACTGATCGGACTTGGGGCGGCAAACATCGGCGCTGCCTTCTCCGGTGGGTTTCCTGTCACCGGAGGTTTTTCCCGCTCGGTGGTGAACTATGATGCCGGTGCTGAAACCCCCGCCGCCGGGGCTTTTACTGCGGTCGGGCTCGGGCTGGCAGCAGTGTTTTTGACGCCGTTGATCCACTTTCTCCCGAAAGCGACGCTGGCCGCCACCATCATAGTGGCGGTCCTCAGCCTGGTAGACTTTTCCGTGTTGAAGCGTGCATGGGGTTTTAGCGGCGCTGACTTCGCAGCTGTTGTGGCGACAATCCTGTTGACCCTGTTGTTCGGTGTTGAAATCGGGGTGTCTGCCGGAGTTGTCACTTCAATCGTTGTTCATCTGTACAAGACTTCGCGCCCGCACATTGCCGTTGTTGGCCGGGTTCCAGGGACTGAGCACTTTCGCAACGTGATGCGGCACACGGTGGAGACCCAGCCTCATGTGCTCACACTTCGAGTTGATGAAAGCCTCTACTTTCCCAATGCGCGTTATCTGGAGGACCAGCTGTCTGGGTACGCAGCCGAGAAACCGGAACTGACTGACGTGGTGCTGATGTTTCCGGCTGTCAACGAGATAGACCTTTCCGCACTTGAATCGCTTGAAGCGATCAACACCCGTCTGAAAGATTCCGGGATCAGATTGCACTTGAGTGAAGTCAAGGGCCCGGTCATGGATCGTCTCAAACGCAGCCATTTTCTGGATGAGTTGACCGGAAAGGTGTTTCTAAGTCAGCACGAGGCAGCCTGCAGTTTGAGCGAGCTGGCTGAAACATAGCAATTTTCGCAAAGAATATTGTCACGCATCGGGTGATGGGCGTGAGAACCCTACCTGGAACAGGAGTTCAAAGGTCTCACAAAGTTTTTGCATTCCCCATAGGGAAATGGTGGGCGATGAGAGACTCGAACTCCCGACATCCTCGGTGTAAACGAGGCGCTCTACCAACTGAGCTAATCGCCCTAAGGCCGGGCACTCTTTAGTGCGTTCGCAGCCAGCATGCAAGTCGGAAAACGCAACTTGTTGAAACTTGTTTGCCTATGGCCGGTGCAATGGAGAACTTCTTCAGTCCCCCAGGCAAGAATGTTCAACCGACAGGCATTTGTCTGCTTGACAGGGCGCAATGAACGCCGTAATCAGCCGCTCACGAAACGGTTTTCAACTGCTTCGTTAGTGAAAATGCGCGGGTGTAGCTCAGTTGGTTAGAGTGCCGGCCTGTCACGCCGGAGGTCGCGGGTTCGAGTCCCGTCACTCGCGCCATTTTCATCTTTCCCCTGCTAAGCGGTCGCAACACGAAAAATTGCAACGCAACGCTGGGTCGATCGAGGTTTTTACCCGAAATCGCGTTGCTGGTATGTTTGCCGGACCAGCCTATGGCCTTGTTTGCATTGCCTCCCGTTTGCACCTGCGCGCGTTCAACCGCCTGGCGGACAAGTGATCATGGCCTATTTGTCGAATTTATTGTGATCAACTCAGGTATTTGCAGCCGCAGATGATTTCTCGCGCTCCTGCAATTGACGCCAATTCACTTTATGTGTGGCTGTCAGCGGCAAGTCTCCGACAAATTCAATCGTTCTGGGAACCTTAAAAGCGGCCATTCTCTCGCGTAACCAGGTCGTCAGTGCTGGGGCGGAAAGCTCAGCGCCGGGACGTAATTGCACCAGAGCTTTCACCGATTCGCCGCGATAGGGGTCTGGACTGGCAATAACACAACATGATTGAACCGCATCGTGGGCGTAAATCACGCTTTCTATTTCAGTAGGCCAGACTTTGAACCCGGAAGCGTTGATCATTCGCTTTAGCCGGTCGACGAGTCGGAAGTAGCCATCTGATTCGCGCAAGCCCAGATCGCCCGTTCGCAAAAACCGCTGACCTTGGTGCTCGAAGAAGGTTTCCGCGTCAGCTTCTGGGTTGGCCCAGTAGCCGAGCATGATCTGTGGTCCGCTGACTGCAATCTCTCCAACTTCGCCATCCGGCAAGGGTGTAAATGTTTCCGGATCGATGATTAAGGCTCGTGTGTCCTGGATAGTAATGCCGATCATGCCTGGTCGCGGGGCGCTCATCGGGTTGAGATGGGTCGGAGACATTGTTTCCGACATGCCGTAGCCTTCTATGTAATCAAGTTGATACTCGGTCTTCAGCCGCGCTGCCACCGCTTCTGGCATGGCTGATCCGCCACCGGTGACAATCGTCACGTGTTTCAATGCCGCATCTACTTTGCTGCCACGCGACATCATGTCGACAACCATGGTTGGTGGCGCATTCCAGAAGGTAACGCCGTGTCGGGCAAACATCGTGATTGCGGCGTCGGCATCCCAGCGGGTGAGGACCAACAGTGAAGCCCCCACATAAATCGCCGCATTCATGGATCCCTGCATGCCAGCGACATGGAAAAGCGGTTGTACAGCGGTGATCACGCTTTGTGGGCTCAAGTTGTACCAATCCACCTGAGCGACAGCTGTATGTTTGACGCTGCGGTGGGTGTGCAGGCAGCCTTTCGGTATGCCGGTACTGCCGGAGGTGTAGGGCATGACTGCAGGGGCATCGATGTCGATTTC
>Ga0209344_10000596_pt1 | contig 59019 bp, 47 predicted proteins | sample Cruoilmetagenom6_FD_187293 | JGI IMG/M metagenome (GOLD analysis project Ga0209344, IMG submission 187293) | Oil polluted marine microbial communities from Coal Oil Point, Santa Barbara, California, USA - Santa Barbara Oil Seep Sample 6 (SPAdes)... | ecosystem: Environmental > Aquatic > Marine... | reverse complement strand
GTTTCTAATTCTATAACAGATTGTGAAACTCTATCTGCTAGACATTGAGTTTGATTAAACATCACTTCAATTTCATAAAGACCAGCTTCTATCACTGGAAGTGTTAAACTATGTTCACCAGCAATTAAGCCTCCTTCATAATACCAATTTATAGTCACATCGCTTTCTGAATAGTTGTTAGCCGTAGCTGTTACTAAAATTGGAGTCGTTGTATCTGGACACACTTCATAATCAAAGTTAGTTGTAAATGTAGTCTCTGGCAATGGATCTACAACAAGTTCCATTGGTGCTGTATTATAACAATCATAAGCTACATTACTCTCTATTCTTACATAAATAGTGGTAGAAGAACTACTATAAAAAGTAGTCGTGTCAATTGCTCCTGTATTATTTTCTGCTTCAGCTTCAGTTTCATGATATGTTATATCATAGTTTGCTGCATCTTGTACACCAAGTAAATTAGCATTCTGAGTAGCTAGATCAAATAATGTTATTTCATCAAAATCATCATCACATTCTGAATAAACCACACCACTAGTTACTGTTGGTGTAGGTCCTGAAATTATTAAATCAAATGACGTTGTATCAAAACAAAATGTAGCATTAGCATCTTCAACTCTAGCATATATTGTTTGTGGGTTTGAAATGTTAGGATATGGTGATGTTAGTTCATTAATCCCTTGTTGTGCTTCAGCTAATGTTAAATGATAAGTCACATTAAAGTCTGATGAATCTTGTGTACCAAGTAAAGCTGCTGTTTGAATCTCTAAATCAAAATCTTCAATTTCATCAGCTGATGCATCATCACAAGTAGTTATATCATCTACTGTATTTGCAACCGTTTCAGCTCCAAAAATAATAGTGACTTCATCTTGAGCTTGAGCTTCACATTGATTGTCAAATGCGATAACCGTATAGGTACATGAATCTGTTACAGTAAGTGTAGAACTTGTTTCTCCCTCAATAATAAAACCATCACAATACCATTCATAGGTATCTGCAAAAGGAGAGGTTGCAACTAATTCATACGATGGGAAGCCACAGAAGTTCTGATCTGCTCCTAAATCAACTTGTATTTCTGCAGTTACATCACCATCATTAGGTCCTCCTGAATTTGTTTGACTAATAGATATAGTACCTGGATCATCTGAGAAATTTGTTACTAATAAAACATAAATCTCTCCAGATATCGCACTATCTATTGTTAATGTTTCTGTTGAAGCAATTGAATAGCTACAATCAGCAATGTTTCCATAAGGGTAAAATTCAGGTGTATAAGGAATACCTGGACAATCACTTGGATTAGGACATCCTAAATCTAAATTACCACAAGCTTCGTCTAATGAAACAAAAGGTCCCCAAAGTACATAATCAACATCCAATCCATTACCTTCATCATCTACTTGGTTAATTTCAATTTCAATTAAACCTGAGTTACCAATTTGAATAATATTCCAAGTTGGATTTGGCGCTGTGGTCAAACAAGCAATAGCATTAGGGTTTGGAATACCAATAATGTTAGATGTTGTTAATGCTCCTCCTTCATCAGCACAAAAGTTTACAGCATTTTCACATATAATATTTGTTGGTGCATCTTTAATACATACATCAAAGGTAGTCGTCTCTGATGCACTTCCTCCAGAGAATATTCTAATATAATAAGTATTTCCAACAACTAATTGAGGAGATACACTTGCAGTTCCATCAACACATACTAATTCAACTAAATTATCACAATCAACACCTTCATAAATTGCATGATCTAAATTGAATGTTCCTCCTGCAATATTAATAATTGAAATTAATTGTACTTCATTTTCTGCTACAAATTGAAACCATACATCATCATCTGGATTACCTCCACAAGAGCCATCTGGAACTCCAGAAGGCGTAGCTTCAATTAAAGAACCTGACGTAATTAAATCACATGAAGAATCTGTATTAACCGCAACTGTAGTTGCATTACAAGGATTATCATTCTCTGGAGGACAAGCCAACAATTGAATAGGACTACTATTAATCACACAATTTAAATCTTGATTATTACTAAGTGTTACTACAACATCAACTAAAAATGGGAATGGACCTATTTGATAAATGCCAGGTGCGTTTACAACTTCTGTTACGTTATCAATATTATTTGAAATAGTAAGATCTGTTGCATCTCCTATACTTGTAACATTAACATCAATTAAAAACTGATCTCCATTAGCACAATCATCAACTACTTGATATGTAGCAGCAGGATTTATACATGTTGCACAAGATACCGTAACATCAAATGGTGTATAACCATTTTCTGAACAGTTTACTGATCCATCTGAATTAATATACCAGGATATTGTATCTCCTGAGGATTGAAAAGAAATACCTGAAGGATCTGGTGCATTTTGATTGTATAATTCTGTCCCATCTGAATCTATAATAACTAACTCATCGCAACAACCTTCCATTTGCCCATCGTTAATAACAAAGTTAAGTGGAAGTCCATTTGAACTTGTATATGTAAATGTAGCTACTGAAGGATCATCATCAATATCATCAAAATAACAAAACGTTGTATTTACAGGACCTGCGTTACAATCTACAACATTATCTAAACAATAGTCTTGAGTTAAACTTGTACTAGTTAATGAGCAATTTACATCATCATCATTAGCTACAGTAATTACAACTGGTAAACTGTTTGCAAATGGTCCAAAAGAAACTAAACCAACTGCACTTATCGTTTGAGGTGCACTCCCTTGGTTATCTGATACTGTTATTGTCCCTGCCGATCCTAAATCTGTCACATCTACATCTACATAAAACTGAGGTGTGTTTTCACAATCACTTCTTACATCATACGTTGCGATTGGATTCACACATGTTGCACAAGACACAGTAACATCAAAAGGTGTATAGTCGTTATCTTCACAACTTACAGAACCATCTGAGTTGATATACCAAGAAATTGTATCTCCTGAGGATTGCCAAGTTAAACCTGAAGGGTCAGCTATATTTTGATTGTATAATTCTGTCCCATCTGAATCTATTACTACCAATTCATCACAACAACCTTCCATTTGTCCATCATTAAAAGTAATGTTTAGTGCTGATCCATCTGAACTTGTATAAGTAAACGTTGCTGCCGAAGGATCATCATCAATGTCATTAAAATAACAGAATGTTGTATTTATAGGTCCTGCGTTACAATCTACGACATTATCGAAACAATAATCTTGGGTTAAACTTGCACTTGTTAATGTACAATTAGCATCTTCATCATTAGCAACAGTAATAACTACTGGTGTACTATTCGCATATGGTCCAAAAGAAACTAAACCAGCTGCACTTATACTTTGAGGTGTGCTTCCTTGATCATCTGAAACTGTCATTGTTACTGCTGACCCTAAATCTGTTATATCGACATCGACATAAAACTGAGGTGTGTTTTCACAATCACTTCTTACATCAAATGTCACAACTGGATCAACACATGTGTTCTCCGTTATATTTAACGTATAACCAACACTTTGTGGTGCTGCCCATGTTGAAATAACTATATAATATGTTTCACCTCCTATAGCTGTAAAGTTATCTATTAAAATATCATCTGTTGAAAAACCATTTAATCCTCCTGTTTCACATTGAGTCCCAATGTTAGCACAATCTGTATACACAAAAAGTCCTGCATAATTAGCTGTAAGACTTGTTAACTCAATATCTATTGATGTATCTGTTGCTGGTGAATACGCATATACTACATCATCTCCGTCAAGGTATTGAAAACCTGAACCACAATCTGTTCCTGGTATTCCTGAATAATCATCTCCATAACTTGAGGTATCATCATCAGTTGAATAAGGTAATGGTGTAGTCACTACAATTGGGTTGCCACAAGTAGACCCTTCTGGTGGAGCGTCTCGCATTGTAAAACTTGACTCCAAACAACCTGTCGCATTTCCATTTGAATTATAGGCTGTGATTGTCACAAAATGTTCTGTAGAATAAGCCAAAGATGGACTAGGTGTATAAGCTAAAACATCCCCTACATCAAAATTATCAAGAACATCTGTTGCTCCTGAACTTGTTCCTATTGAAACATAGTAACCTGTTGCTCCTCCTGTAGCTTGAGTCCAGGTAATAGCTTCTGTCTCTAAAACATCTACTGCGCCATCTGCAGGTGCAGTAACAACTGAACATGAAGGTGGATTTACAAGAGGTATAGCAGAAAAAGCTGTAACATCAAAATCTAAATCATTTGGTGTTCCCCATTGGCCTATAGCAATATAAACTGTTTCACCAGCACCTAATGTTGCAAGTACCGTTTTTGAAAGATCACTTCCAATATCTGTTGATGCATCTATACAGCCATCTAAAGCTGTACCTGTACAATTTGAAAAAATACCAATCCCATTCCAAGAGTTTCTTGTATAAATAGTCATTGAAATTTCCTCATCATTCGCACCTGCGGTATATTCGTAGAGATAAACATCATCATCCCAATAAAACGCATTTGATCCAACACACGCAGCTACTGGGTTTGGATCATTCCAATCTTCTGCGCCTCCTGTTCCAGGCGTTGTGATTCCAGTAGCAGTAAAACCATCAGTAATTGATACAGCAGTATCACAGCTAAATTGTGCTGATGCACTTAGCCCAAATGCCATAACAAAAACAACACTAAGTAATAAAGTAATTCTTTTCATAGATGTTAATTATATGTAATTGTTTTTTTAAAGCAATAAGCGTAATCCATTCAAAAAATGAGACTATACTTATAAAAATTAATCTTAAGCATCAAAATATATTCGACTTCTTAAGTAAATAAGTAACCGAAGATAAAAAAAATGAGAGTTAACATCATCTTAACAATGTTATAATAGATAAAAGGCTTATTTAATCGATAAAAAGATTAAAGTCGAATACATTATTTATGTTACCGAATAAATTTGAATATAAACTGGAAAATGATCACTAAAACCACCTTTGTATTTTTTCCCTACATAAGTCCTAAATGGTTGCCCTTTAAATTTGCCATAATGTTGCGTTAAAAACCTATCATCAAAAATATCGGCAGCTTCAAATTTTAAGCTTAAATCATCTGTTTCAAAAAAATTAGTAGAAAATAATATTTGGTCAAAAATATTCCATTTAAACTTATGGTTTTGCGTACCTCTAGAATAAGAGACTAATGTTTTCATTGGATTAAATAGCTGTCCTTTTTCGGTTAGTATTTTTACACTTTCATTATTTGGATTATCATTAAAATCACCCATGACAATAATTTTAGGATTGACTTCTTTTGCCCTAATTATTTCGATGATTTCAATAACAACTTGAGCCGCTGCAATTCTATTAGGAGACGACTCTTCAAATCCATCACGACGAGAAGGCCAATGGTTAATAATACAGTGAATTAATTCGCCATTTAATTTACCTGAAACTAATAATACATCTCTAGTAAAATCTTGTTCACCATTTTCTCTTTCAAGATAAATAGAGAAAGGTTTTGAATAGACTAATTCAAACACATCTTTATTGTAGATTAAGCCAACATCTATCCCTCGTTCATCCTTTGAATCATAATGAACTATCCCATAATTATAATCCTTTAAACCTTCCGTTTGAATAAGGTCTTGCAATACTTTTTTGTTTTCTGCTTCTGCTATTCCAATTAATGAAGGTGGTTTTTGAACATTATTAAAACCAATCTTTGAAATTACATCTGCTAATTGATATAACTTCTTTTTATAGCGCTTTTTTGTCCATCGTTTATCTGAATCAGGTAAAAAATCATTGTCATGAGTAAATCCATTATCTTCAAAATCAAAAAGATTCTCTACGTTATAAAATGCAATTGTATGATGCTGTTCTGTTTTCTTTTCTTTTTCCACAAGGCAAATTTAAATTTTAAAATACAATACACATACTTTCAATTATGTAACTTTGCTATTATTTTGATTTATGATAGAAAAAAAAGACATACAACTTGAAAAGGCTGTCCTAATAGGAGTCGTTACTAAAGACCAAAACGAAGAACGCTCTAATGAATATTTAGATGAGCTCGAGTTTTTAACGTATACTGCTGGTGGTGAAGTATTAAAACGTTTTACGCAGAAAATGGAAATGCCAAATCCAAAAACATTTATTGGCACTGGTAAAATGGAAGAGGTGGCAAACTTCATTAAAAACAATGACATTGGCACCGCTATTTTTGATGATGAGTTATCTGCTGCTCAAGAACGAAATATTAGTAAAATATTAGAATGCAAAGTATTAGATCGCACAAACCTAATTCTAGATATTTTTGCACAACGTGCTACAACTAGCTACGCAAGAACTCAAGTAGAACTTGCCCAATGCGAGTATTTGCTACCTAGATTAAAAGGAATGTGGACACACCTCGAAAGACAAAAAGGTGGTATTGGAATGCGTGGTCCTGGAGAGACTGAAATTGAAACAGATAGACGTATTGTAAGAGATAAAATCGCGCTACTAAAAGCCAAAATAAGGACGATTGACAAACAAATGTCAGTGCAACGTGGTAATCGTGGCAAAATGGTGAGAGTAGCATTAGTTGGATACACCAATGTTGGAAAATCTACTTTAATGAATGTTATTAGTAAAAGTGATGTGTTTGCTGAAAACAAATTATTTGCAACACTTGATACAACAGTACGTAAAGTAGTGATTCAAAACTTACCTTTTTTATTAACGGATACTGTAGGTTTTATTAGAAAACTACCAACACAATTGGTGGAATCCTTCAAAAGTACACTTGACGAAGTTAGAGAAGCAGATTTATTATTACATGTTGTAGATATTTCACATGCTAATTTTGAAGAACACATAGATTCTGTAAACAAGATTTTAGGTGAGATTGACAGTTCTAACAAACCAACAATTATGGTATTTAACAAAATAGATGCCTATAAACCTGAGCCTTTAGATGAAGACGATTTAATAACTGAAAAAACATCTGCCCATTACACCCTAGAAGAATGGAAAAAAACCTGGATGAATAAGTTAGGAAACAATGCTTTATTTATTTCTGCACTTAACAAGAAGAACTTAGACGTTTTCAAAAAAAGAGTATACGACGAAGTTAGAGAAATTCATGTAACTCGCTTTCCATATAATCATTTTCTGTATCCAGATTATGAAGAAGAAGCATAAACATAAATTATAAAAAAGGCTGTCTTTGTAAAGACAGCCTTTTTTATTTTATATCAAATTTTAATTACCAAATTCTAACACGCTCTTCAGGTGCTAACCACATAGCATCACCTTCTTTAATATCAAATGCATCATAAAATACATCAATATTTTTAAGAGGCTGTGTTGCTCTCACAATACCAGGAGAGTGTGGATCTGTTTTGATAAGTGTGCGCAATGCATCATCTCTTGTTAAAGTTCTCCAAACTGTTGCCCAAGACATAAAGAAACGTTGTTCTGGTGTAAATCCATCAATGTTTTCTGGTCGTCCATTTTCTTTAAAACTTAACTGTAAACCATCATAAGCACCTAAAACACCTCCTAAATCTCCAATGTTTTCTCCTAAAGTAAATTTACCATTAACATAAACGCTATCTAAAACTTCAATTGCACTATATTGATCAGCTAATGCATCACCTCTTTTTGTAAATTCTTCAAGATCTTTGTCTGTCCACCAATTTTTCAAGTTTCCATCACCATCAAAACGCGCTCCAGAATCGTCAAAAGCATGAGAAATTTCATGACCAATAACAGCTCCAATTCCTCCATAATTTACAGCATCATCTGCCGTGTAGTTATAAAAAGGTGGTTGTAATATTGCAGCAGGAAAAACAATTTCATTGTTTGTTGGATTAAAATATGCATTAACCATTTGTGGTGGCATTCCCCATTCACCTTTATCAACTGGTTCATTAATCTCAGATAAATTCTTTTCTTGAGCCCATTTACCCACAGCCATCATGTTTTCGGCATAAGAATTTCCTTCTTTAATCATAAGTTTAGAATAATCTTCCCATTCATCAGGATATGCAATTTTAACTGTAAACTTATCTAATTTTTCAACAGCTTTCAACTTCGTTTCTTCTGTCATCCAATCTAATTTCATAATCCTATTTTGGAATGCAGCAATTACATTTTCTATCATTTTTTCAGCTTTCTCTTTAGCTTCTGGCGGAAACTTAGCTTCAACATACAATTGTCCTATAGCCTCTCCAACCGCACCATCAACAGTACTTAAAGCACGTTCATCAGCTGGCTTCATTGCTTTTGCTCCACTCAGCGTTTTAGAATAAAACTCCCAGTTTGCTTTTTCAATATCTGTAGTTAACCATCCAGCAGCTGCATCAAGTGTACTCCAAGTCATTAAGGTTTTGATATCATCGATACTAGTTGATGATAAAAAATTGTTTAACGCAGCCATGTACTTTGGTTGCATAATATTTATAGTTCCCAAATCTTTTGTGATCCCTAAATCACTAACAACCTTGTTCCAATCTATAACTGGAGTCATTTTACTTAAATCGTCAATAGTGGAAGGGTTGTTATAGTTACGAGCGTCACGCATTGCAACTTTATCTAATCTAGGCTCTGCTAATTTTGTTTCCATATCTAGGATTTTATTAGCAGCTGCATCTGCATCTTCTTTGCTATAATTAATAAACTGTAGCATTCTAGAAATATGAGCTTTATACTTACCTCTTATTTCAATAGACTTTGCATCTTGATCTAAATAATAATCTCTTTGCATACCAAGGCCTCCTGGAAAAACCCAAGCCATGTTCATACTACTATCATTCATATTAGTTGAAGCTCCAATCCCTGCAAATGGAGCAGCAACACCCATTGTAGTCGCATAAACAGTTTGCATATCATTAATATTATTGATTCCATTTATGGCGTCAAGTAATGGTTGTAATGGAGTAATACCTGCTTTGTTTCTTGCTACTGTATCTAGTTCAGTTTCAAAAATCAAAAGTGCTTTCTTTTGGTCTGTACCTTCTGCATAAGTTCCTAATTCTTTAGACGTATTAACGATGTCTAAAACATCTTTTCTTGTGTCTTTTCGTAAAACTCCAAATCCACCCCAACGTGTTTCATCATCTGGAATTTTTGTGTTTTTTGCCCAATTACCATTTACATAATTGTAAAAATCATCTTTCGGACTGACCGTTGTGTCCATGTTATCGAGATTAATTCCAGGAATTTTCTCAACCATTGCTGTTTCTTCTTTTGGCTCTTCTTTACATCCTAAAAATGCAAATGCAGCCAATACAGAAACAAACAAAGTACTTTTGATATTAGTTTTCATAATGTGTGTTAAGTGTTAATTTTAAATAAAATTAGTTATTAATTAGAAGCCTTAAAGAATGATTTGTTACATATTAACAAAAGATTAAGAAATATAAACTTTAATATTTTGGATTTACTCTGGCTTTGAAATATTATTAGCTTCAAACTCGAGCTTTTTATTGATTTGAAGGTTAAGATTAGAAAACGCAACAAACACTTCTTTTATTCCCTGAAGTTGTTCCTTTTTAGAAATATTATCAAGAAGCAATAAACTATTTAATTTAAGCATTTTAGTTTCTAGGACAGTTATCCTTGAGTTAATTTGATTAGTGCTCATCGCTTTTGGAATTTCTGTTCTAAAATCATTTATAAACGTTGTAATCAAAGAAATATCACTTTTAAAAAAAGATAAATCAGCCGCTTTCAAATACCCTATTTGCGTATTAAGTTCTTGGTATTTCTGCCAATCGTTTACAACCTTTATTGCGTCATTACTTAATCCGTAATCATTATACTTTAAGCTTTCAATCTCTTTTTTAGTGATTGTTTTAGATTGACTTTTATCTATTACGGATTTATTTTCAGCGCTTTGATTATCAGTCTTACAACTAACAATAATCAAACAAATGAGGCTACAAAACAGGAGATTAAAACGCATAAATTAGAAACTAAATTTAGTTGTAAATATACTTAAAGCGAATATACTTTAAAGTTTATCACAATGGATTTAACAAAAAATAAAGTGTTGTTAATTTTAAGCATTATAATTTTTTGTCCTTTTTATTCTTAGTATTTTTGATTTGTATTAGTAAGCTTATAATTTTTATGTCAAAAGTATTAATCATTGGTGCTGGTGGTCAGATTGGATCTGAATTAACCTATAAACTACGTGAAATCCATGGTAGTGAGAATGTTATTGCAAGTGATATTAGTTTTTCAAATATAGCTGTTGTTAACTCTGGGCTTTTCGAACTTCTAGATGCAAAAGACTACAATGCTGTTCAAGCATGTATTGAAAAACATCAAATAGATACTGTTTATCTAATGGCTGCAATGTTGAGCGCTACAGGTGAAAAACATCCAATGATGGCTTGGGATTTAAATATGAACGCGTTATTTCATGTCTTAAATCTAGCAAAAGAAGGCATTATAAAAAAAGTATTTTGGCCATCAAGTATTGCAGTTTTTGGCCCTACAACGCCAACTATTGATACACCTCAACACACTATCATGGAACCAACGACTGTTTACGGTATCACGAAACAAGTTGGAGAACGTTGGTGTGAGTATTATCATAAACAATATGGTGTAGATGTTAGAAGCATCAGGTATCCTGGAATTATCAGTTGGAAAACAATGCCAGGAGGAGGTACTACAGATTATGCAGTAGAAATTTATCACAAAGCAATAACAGATAAAGCTTATGAATGCTTCTTGTCTGAAGAAACCGAACTGCCAATGATGTTTATGGATGATGCTATTAAAGCTACTATAAATATTATGGAAGCTCCTTCAGAAGATATAAAAATACGATCCTCATATAATTTAGCTGCAATTAGTTTTACGCCAAAGGAAATAGCAACAGCTATTAAATTACATATTCCAGATTTTAAAATCACATACAATCCAGATTTTAGACAAAAAATAGCAGATAGCTGGCCAAAGTCTATTGATGACTCTTCAGCAAGAACCCATTGGAATTGGAAACACAATTACAATCTAGAGTTAATGACTAAAGAAATGATCACTCAATTAGAAAAAAAATATGAGTCTTCTGAAAAAGTTAGCTAAAAAAACGATGACAATTTAAAGCTCTCTCGATGTACCAATAGAAACATTAATTTAAACTATTGGTATTATGAAATCTTATCATTTAATTCTTATCATTTTTGTTTGTTTTGCTATCTCATGTAATAATCAAAATAAAGACAACAACCTATACTCCACTAATATTGAAGGTGAAGTTGGTTTTGAAACTAATTCATCAACCAATACAAATTCATCAAAAAAATTAAAATTACACAAAATAAAAAATCAGCAGTTTAATATGATTTTTGGTGTAATGCCTATTCCGAGTTCATGGAAATTAGTCAATAATGAAAAGGAGAACATTCAATTTGAAGCTTCAAATGGAACTAAAATTTATGGTGAACGATTTAATTCATTTTACTATTCCAATAACCAACAACAAAATTATTATACACAACAAAACGGAACTCAGGTAAAAGCACCTAAATCCATCAACAACTTTATAAATGAGGATTTAAAACCGTTGCTAGAATCTAACGGATTAAGATATTTGAGTCAATTTCCTTTACCTCAACTTGCTCAAGCAGACAAACAACTAAACAATGCAATATTTAAAGCGACACCAGAAGAAAAAAATTTCGAATGTATTGTTACCGAATGGGAAGATCAAAAAGGCAATAAAGCTTTAGGAGTTATTCGGTTTTTTACCAACTACTATACAGCAATTGGAGGTATGGATTGGGGCTATACAATCAATTCTTTAGAAGCACCAAAATCGGTTTACGAAGAATCTAAAAAAGATTACATCAACGCCTTGTTAAACTTACAAGTTAATCCAAATTGGCTACAAAAAAACAATCAATACTACGCTCAGATGGCACAACAAAGCAATGCTGGTCATCAACAACGCATGGCAGCTATACGTGCTCAGGGTCAAGCTATTCTTAATAACGGAAATACATATAGCTCAATAATAGATAGCAATCATGAAAGTTGGAAAAGACGTAATGCAATGACAGATGCTGGACAATCAAAATCTGTTAATGCTGTTTGGGAACGAAGTAATGTCTCTGACCAAAATGGAAATCAATATCAAATTGAAGGCTATTATAATAACGTTTGGAAAAATGACAACAACGAATATATTGGAATAAACAACACCAATTGGAATCCCAATGTTGACAATACCACAAATGGAATTAATTGGGAGCAACTAGAATATACTGATGACAATTATTAGTCTTTACTATGTACTTAAAACATTTCATCGTTGAAAAATTGATTTAATAGCATAGTATTTGTTGAACATTGAAATAATCGTATCTTACTCATGATTAGCTATTAACATGAGTGAAGCCTACAAAATTGACCATCAATTACAGCTTATAAACGCTATTAAAGCAAACGATCAAATTGCTTTAAAAAAGTTTTATATGAGTAATTATTTTAAAATTGAAGCCTTAGTACTAAAAAACAGTGGCTCAATTGAACACGCAAAAGATTTATATCAAGAAAGCTTTATTACAGTTTGGAAAAACTTAAAAACGAAAAAATTTGAACCAAAAAACGAAACAGCTTTACAAGGGTATTTATATCAAATAGCAAAAAATAAATGGATGGATGTTTTACGTTCAAACAACTTTAAAAAAACGAATACATTAACTAACGAAACTTTAGCCTTTTTAAAAGAAGAGGTAAACGATGAGCCAATTGAAGAAAACCAAGACAAGTTAAAACGCACAATGAACGCGTTTAAAAATCTTGGACAACCATGTAAGCAATTATTGACTAACTTTTATTATGAAAAAAAATCATTGAGAGTTATCGCTTCAGAATTACAACTTGAAGAAGCTTCTGTTCGTAACAAAAAATATAGATGCATGGAAAAACTAAGAAACATTGTATTATCCTCAAAATCTTAAAAATTGAAAACGAATAGCAACATATCACAAGAACAACTAGAAGCCATTGAGCGTTATGTAAACAGTACGATGTCTACTGAAGAACTAAAGGCGTTCGAAACGCAATTAGAAAATGATTCTGATTTTAAAATTCAAGTTAACGACATCATAACCTTACTTACAGGAATTGAAACACAATCACTTAGAGAACAACTTGATGAGTTTCATAAAGAGATTCCAAAGCAAGTACCTCAAAAGAAATCACCTAAAATTCAGTATTTACAATTCAGAAAATTAGTAGCTGCAGCTGTTATTGTAATTGCACTTGGAAGCTTTTGGTTTTTTAATCAAAATCCAACTGATAGGTTATATTCAAAATATTTCACTCCAGATCCAGGGTTGCCAACAACCATGAGTAATACTTCAAATTTTGAGTTTTACGATGCGATGGTTAATTATAAGCGAGGAGAGTATGAAATTGCTATAAAAAAATGGGAGATTTTAAAAATAAAAGCTCCAAATAACGATACGCTTAATTACTTTTTAGGAGTTGCCCACTTAGCAAACAAAAATGAAATTAATGCTATTCCTTTTTTAGAGAAATCTATTCAAAGTAATGAGTTTCCTTTAATTAATGATGCTTATTTCTATTTAGGATTAGCACATTTAAAAGAAAATCATATTGGTTTTGCTAAAGATAATTTTAAAAATAGCACTTTAGAAAGCAGCAAAGCTCTTTTGTCTGAATTAGAAGATTAACTTCTTATCAAAAAACACCTTAATATGAAACAATTACAAAGTTGTTTTAGGCTAATTATAACCTTATGTATCCTTTTTACTTTTCAAAATAAAGGATATTCACAAAATGAAGGTCTGTATGAAGCGAAATTATTAGACTCTCTTATAGCTAACAAAGAATTTAAAAAAGCAGATTCTCTACTAACAAAAAACATACAACAGTTAAGAGGCAAACAAAACTATTTTGAATTAACAAACCATATCTATTATGTAGGTAAAATTGCTTTAAACCTAAGTAATAAAGAAGTTGCAATAAAAAGAGTAAACGATCTTGCTAACAGTATTAATAATGCAACAGACTCCTTAAAAGTATCAAGACAAACACATTTGGTCTTAGCTAGGTTTTATGTGCTTTTAAGGGATTATAATAATGCTTCAAAACAAAATTTATTAGCTCTTGAAGAAACCTACAAAATGAAGGATGCTACAGGTGATTTATATGGTTTAATACATCATAATTTAAGCGTCGATTACAGACGATTAGGAAATCTAAAAAAAGCAATATGGCACAGTAAGGCCTCTTTAAATTATTACTTGTCATACCCTAATTCAGATAAAATAAAAATTCTAGACGCTTACAATTCACTAGGCGGAAGAATGTGGGATAGTTACAAAATAGATAGTGCCTTATTTTATTTTAAAAAAGGAGAAAAAATCATTGATAAACTCGAACAAACACCAATGAATATCTACTACCATAAAGCAAAAACCCAATCTAATATTAGTTCTGTTTACTCACTTGTTGGTCAATCAAATAATGCATTACGGTATAATGAAAAAGCAATACAAAACTATATCAACTTTATTAAATCTGATACTAAGGGTAAAGATTTTTTTAAAGAAGAAGCGCGATTGTTTTTATTTATGACTATTGAAAACTACGCAGAAGACTTTAGCAAACAAGGCAATTATAAAAAAGCAAAAGACTTAATCGAATATGTATATCAAGAAAAACTAAAATTCTTACCAGCTAACGATACCGAAATAGCTTATACAAATATAGAATTAGGTGATATCTATCTACAATTAAAAGATTATAAAACAGCAGAAAAATTTTTTAATAATGGCTTAAAAATTTACACCCAAAATGAACAAAAAAACTATTTAGGAATTGCAGATGCCTATTATTATAAAGGTATAATACATGATTCTTATAATAATGTAGATGCTGCAAGAGAATGTTTTGAAAAAAGCAAAGCGTATTACCAAAACATCTTTGGAGATGACTATGATGTATTCTATTTAAAAGCAATGCTTACTTACTCTAATTTTTATTCAAAAAATGGTTTCACAGAAAAAGCCATCAAAATGGCAACCCATTCTTATGAGTACCTAGTAAATAATCAAGGGGAAAAAACAGAATTAGAGCATTCGCAATTAATAAGCCTAGCAAATATCTATTTTGAATCTAAAAATTATATTGAATCTTTAAAACTAATAAATCAAGCATTAAAACTTATAAACAGTTCTTATACCTCAAAGACAAACCAACTTAACGTTAGTTTGAAAAAGCCTATGGCATTATTGCTTAAATCTAAAATAGAACTACAATTAAAAAAAGAAAAAGACTCATTGTTTCTGAAAAAGCAATTTCAAAATTTAAAAAATGCAATCTCTATTTTAGAACAACAAAAATCTATAGTCGTTGAAGATCAAAATATTTCAATAATAATTGATGATAACAATGCTGTTTTTGAGTTTTCAAAAGAAATAGCCTTAATGCTTTATAAAGAAACAAAGAACCCAAAATACCTAAAGGAAATTTTAAGTCTTCATGAATCTAAACTTTATAATAAAATAAGACAACAACTTAGTGTACAATCAAGCTTTTCATCTAACGATATCCCAAATTCAATTCTGAAACAAGAAAAACAATTAAAAGAAGCACTTAATTCAGCCTTAAATAACGAAAGTGCATTAGAAATGTTTTTTGAAGCAAATAGGAATTGGAATAATTTTTTAGCAATCTTAAAAAATAATTATCCAAAGTACTACGCTCTAAAATATGAATCCATTTCAAAGTCTTTAGACAATATAACTAATAATTTTCCTGATGATAGTTCGATAATAAGATATGTGTTTATAAATGGTCAATTATATGCGTTTACTATTGATAATAATAACATTGAAATGTACGACTTAGACACTAAGGCTTTAAATAATGCTTTAATTTTAAAATCAAAAGAAAATGAAATACAAGAAATAAACCTTGATTTATATCACAATTTATACTCTATCTTATGGAGCCCTTTTTCTAATACTATTAATAATGAAAATATAATCATTATACCAGATGGTAACCTCTTTAATTTAAGTTTTGAAACCCTCTCAACTATTCCTGTTAATTCTGTAAAAGATTTAGCTAAAAACAGTCTACTAAATAACTATCACCTCTCTTACAATTACAGTTTGCTCTTGATTGACAAACATCAGAAACCTACTTTTTTTGAAAAAAATTTTGTTGCTTTTACCCCTGAGTTCAATGACCAAATGAAATCTAATTATAAAACAGCAATAACAGATTCAGTGTTTTTAGACAAAACGTATTTAACATTATTACCTCAACCTTTTAGTAAGGATTTGGCACAATCATATTCTAAAATTTTTGATGGCACGCTATTTAGCAATGAAAATGCTTCCAAACAAGTATTCACTAATCACGCTAAAGAACATAAAATCATACATATTGGCACACATGCTGAATCAAACAATGTGTCACCACAATTATCTCGTCTTATTTTTGCTAAAAATGTAAATGATACTATTTCTTCTGAAGACAATTCGCTTTATACATACGAAATCTATAACCAGAATCTATCTTCTAACTTAGCTATATTAACAGCTTGCGAAACTGGAAAACCTACTTATCAAGCTGGTGAAGGCATGATATCTCTCGCTCATGCTTTTAATTACGCAGGAAGTGAAAGTATTTTAACAAGCCTTTGGAAGATTGATGAAAAATCTAGTGCTGAAATTATTGAAAAATTTTACAGCTATATTAAAAAGGGATTGCCAAAAGATGACGCCTTACAAAAGGCAAAGTTAGATTATATCGCTACTGCACAAGGAAGAACTATTGCTCCACAGTATTGGGCTGGTTTAGTTTTAATTGGAGATACAAGCCCAATCGAACTTGGAAATTCTCCAAATCTTATATTTTGGTTAGGGATTGCTACTTTGGTTCTAATACTATTTATTATTTTCTTTAAGAGAAAACGCAACGCATAAGAAAGAGTTTTCAAATACATGAAAACTCTTTCTACGACAAACTAACTGATAAAATAACTCCCTACAAATTAATAGCATTGTTGGCCTATCATTTAATCATCGTATCAATTTAAAAATGTGAGCAAAGAATAAAGCTCTGTAAATTTTAAACAAAAAAAAGCCACTATTTCTAGTGGCTTTTTAAACTTGCTCCTCCTCTTAGGCTCGAACTAAGGACCCTCTGATTAACAGTCAGATGCTCTAACCAACTGAGCTAAGGAGGAGTGTTTATCGCTTTTGCGAGGGCAAATATATACTATTTTTTATTTTTAGCAAACAATTTTTTTAAAAATTATTACTAAAATTTAATTATATCCAATCATTAATATTAGCAAACAAGACTAAAGTGATTAATATAATAAATCCTACTAATTGAGCACGTTCTAAAAATTTCTCGCTAGGTGCTCTACCTGAGATGATTTCATATAATAAAAACATTACATGACCACCATCTAATGCTGGAATTGGTAATAAATTTAAAACGCCTAACATAATTGACAAAAATGCAGTAAGCACCCAAAACGCTTGCCAACTCCATACACTTGGAAAAATACTATAAATTGCTTTAAATCCACCTACACCTTTATACGCACCTGTACTTGGATTAAAAATAGCTTTTAACTGTGCTCCATATTTATTAAGCGTATCAACAAAATCTGTTGCACCAGCTCCAAAACTTTCTCCAAACGTATAAGTTTGTATTGCAATATCATAATAACCTAATTCTGCAAAACGATCATTATCAAAGGCTGGTTGAAATCCGAATTTTCCATTTTCATCAACTTTTAACTGTCGAGAAATTGTGTCTGCGCCTCGTAACAATTCAACAGTTAAGGTTTCATTTTTGTAATTTGTCATTAACGAATCTAATTGATCAAAATACCTTAATGGTTTACCATCTATGGAGGTAATAATATCTTCCGCTTTAACATCTATTGCTTTATTTAAAGAGGAATCTGAAACAGCTCCAATCATAAATGGAATACGACGTTCAAAAAGGTCTTTGCTTTTAGCAGACGTAAATTGTCCGAGAAAATCTTCAGGCAGATCTATTACTTGTTCTTGACCATTTCTTTTAATGGTAATATTCTCAGCTCCAATAATATTAGAACGTACGTCATAATCATTGACAACTTTTATATCATTAACTGCTAATATTTTATCTCCTGTTTTAAAGCCTAGCCCTTGTAAAAACTCATTTTCAACCCAATACCCATCTTTTAAACTTTCTATCTTGGTTGTTTTATCACCATAAGTAAAAGCTATAAACACATAGATTACATAAGCTAAAATAAAGTTAACTGTTACACCACCAAGCATAATTATTAAACGTTGCCATGCTGGTTTAGAACGAAACTCCCATGGTTGTGGAGGTTGAGACATTTGCTCTTTATCCATACTTTCGTCAATCATTCCAGCAATTTTCACATAACCACCTAAAGGCAACCATCCAATTCCATAAACAGTATCTCCTATTTTTTTCTTAAATAGTGAAAACTTAATATCAAAAAATAAGTAAAACTTCTCTACTTTAGTTTTAAATAATTTCGCAGGTATAAAGTGTCCTAATTCGTGAAGTACGATTAGAAGAGAAAGGCTTAATAAAAATTGTGATATCCGTATTACAAACTCCATGTATCTCTAGTCAAAATTTTACAAGGGACAAAAGTAGTGTTTTGATGGCATTTAGAAAACTATATTTAAAGTTAAGCCTATTTTTTTAACAAGCTCTTATTAATTACCCCTTTATTAGTTTCAAATTGTACAAAAAACAAACCTTCTGAAAAAGACGATACATCAATTTTTTCTGTCCATTCTGAACGTAACACTAATTGTCCGAGTGAATTATATATTCTTATAGAATCGACATTTAATGCTTCTGGCTTTTGAATATGTAAACTTACTGAAGATGGATTAGGAAATATTTTAAGCTCACTTTCAGTTTCAAAAGCATCTACATTAAGTACCACCTGATTATTGGCTGAAATAATATCAAATTCTGGATTAAAAATTACCTCCTGAATTTCAAAACCAACAGATTCGGTAAACTGTTGCGTGTTTGAAGTATGATCTAATACAAGGTTCAACTCCTCTCCTAATGTTCCTATGAGTCTTATTGGAACTGGAGCTTCAAAAAAGGATACTGATGGATGACTTTGTGTTTGCAAAAGTTCAATTTCAACTTCACTTGCTGAAGACTGATTCCAATTAACGGTATAACTAGGATAACCTTGATTATATAACCAGTCACTAAAAAATTCAGTTAAATCTTCTCCTGTCGAAGTTTCAACAATTGTAATAAAATCTTCGGTTTTAGCGTAACCATAAGCATGCTCTGGAGCGCTTAAATAATCTTGTAAAGATTGAAAAAAATTAGTGTCTCCTAATTTTTTTCGAAGCATATGCAAAACCATAGAACCTTTATTATAACTAAGTCTAGAACTAAAAATACGATTAATACTAGTTGTATCAATATCACTCAAATAAACCGCTCCTCCAGATTGTGATGTGATTGAATTAATTTGTTGTTGTTTCCAACTTCGAAACGTTGCATTTCCATCTAAGTTTTCGTAAACAAGACCAGATAAATAGGTTGCAAAACCTTCGTTTAACCAGATATCTTTCCAACTACCACAAGTAATTTTATTACCAAACCATTGATGTGCAAGTTCATGAGCAATTAAATTTCTTCCGTAGCCTCCCATAAACGATACAGTGGTGTGCTCCATACCTCCTCCAAAACCAAATTCAGCATGACCATATTTTTCATCTTCATAAGGATAAGCTTCAAAAAGATCTATAAATAAATCCATAATATCAACAGTAACAGGAGTGCTAGCTTGAGCATTTGCTAAACTTTCAGGATAAACATAATTGATAATATCAAATGGACTTCCATTATTTGAAACTTCGTGAGAATACACTTCATAATTTGTAACCGAAATTGCGATAAGATATGCAGGAATAGCATAACGATGTTTAAAGTGTGTTGTTTTCTCGTTGCCATTAACAACTTGACTTTGTTCTAACCCATTAGAAACAGCAATATATTCTTCATCTGTTGGGTTAAATTGCGGTGTTGTGATATATACATCTATAGAATCAATTTTATCTATCAAATCTTGTTTACAAGGCCACCATGCTTTTGCTCCATAAGGCTCAGATAAGGTCCAAATAGTTGGGTCACCATTATGTGTTTCCTGAACAAAAGAACCTAGTCCAGAATTAATTGGGTTTCCAGAATAACTAATCGTTAGAGAATCTAAAACTCCCATATTCTGAATAACAGGTAAAGTAACTACCAATTCATCATCAGAATTTTGCGTGAAACTTAATATAGTTCCTCGTTGCTCTACTTGAGACACTATCATGTTATTAGACAAATCAAAAGTAATGTCACTCATGTTTTCTTTGGCTTCAAAATATGTAGTAACATCTCCTGAAACAAAAGCAACTGAAGGATCTAAATTCAATTCAAATCTGTGATATTTTAAGTCGTAATTACCAGTATTCAAATTGGCGCGATGCATAATTTGACTTAAAGCAGATTTAGCTTCGGACAACCGAATATCTTCAAGCGTTTCATTAAAATCTTGAGAAAACAAATTAAACGATAATAGACAAAAAAGCGTGAGTAATGATATTCTCATGTGAATTAAAATTTTCTTTTCTATAGCAATATAGCGTGTTAAAAGTACTGAAATTGTTGTAAATCTATTGTATTTTTGTATTCAAATCTTACATTAAAGCCCTAAAAACCAAGTTATGCTAGCGTTTTTTAAACAGTTTAAACTCTTTTTCATCGTATTATTCATTGTCTCTGCAATTATTATAACTATTTTCTATTCTATTCTTAAAGTAGAACAACCTTTACCAATCTACCAACCAAACAGAATAGATGCCACTCTTGTAGATAGTACAATACAACATAAAAAGAAATACCACACCATTGCAGATTTTAAACTCATAAATCAAAATGGAGATACGATTACTCAAGATAATTACAAAGATAAAATCTATGTAGCCGATTTCTTTTTTACAACCTGCCAAACTATTTGCCCTATAATGACAGACCAAATGCATCGCATTCAAGAAAACATCATAAATGATGATGAAGTGATGCTCTTATCACATTCAGTTACACCAGAAATTGATTCTGTTGCACAATTAAAACGGTATGCTATTGAAAAAGGTGTTAACGACTCTAAGTGGAATCTCGTTACTGGTGATCGTAAACAAATATACGACTTGGCAAGAAAATCATATTTAGTAGTTAAAAATGACGATTCAGAAGACTATGGAATGGTGCATACCGAAAACTTTGCTCTCATCGATAAAGACAAACAAATTAGAGGTATTTACAATGGTGTTAGCCCTACATCTGTTGACTCTTTACTTCAAGATATTAAACGACTAAAAAAGGAATATCAATAGTTTTAACACTACAATTTCTCTACATAGATTTTTTGACTTATTTTTGCTTCTTTAAAATCAATCTAAATAAGCTTGAAGGCAACATTAGCAGATATAAAACGAGGACAACAAGGCATCATTACTGATGTATCATCAATTCATATTCCTCTTAAACTATTAGAAATGGGCTGTTTACCTGGTAATTCTGTCGAGCTTGTTCAAGTAGCTCCATTTGCAGATCCTATGTATCTAAATATTAATGGAACACATTTAGCGATTAGAAAAGAAACTGCAATACACATCTTAATCGAAATCACCAATGCCTAAACAAATCAATGTTGCGCTTATTGGAAATCCTAATACAGGAAAAACCTCTGTTTTTAATGCCTTAACTGGTTTAAATCAAAAAGTTGGTAATTATCCTGGCATTACTGTCGAAAAAAAAGAAGGTGTTTGCAAATTACCTAGAGGCGTAAAAGCTCATATTATTGATCTTCCTGGAACTTACAGTTTAAATGCTTCTTCATTAGACGAAAATGTTGTTATTGAATTGTTACTTAACAAAAATGACAAGGACTTTCCTGATGTTGCTGTTGTTGTTAGTGATGTTGAAAACCTAAAACGGAATCTACTTCTTTATACTCAAATTAAAGATTTAGAAATTCCAACAATTTTAGCAATCAATATGTCTGACCGAATGGTCTACAAGGGCATTCAATTAGATATTCCATTATTAGAAAAAGAGCTAAAAACCAAAATTGCTCTTATAAGTACTAGAAAAAATAAAGGTATCGATCAATTGAAAGAACTCATTCTTAATTTCAATGACCTTTCTACAAAACCTTGTGTGAATGCTTCAGAAATTGATCCCAACTATTTTGATGATCTAAGAAAAACATTTCCAAATCAATTATTATATAAACTTTGGTTGGTCATTACTCAAGATGTTAACTTCGGAAAAACCGACAGAAACGAAATTGACGCCATCAATAGTTTTAAAACCAAAAGTAAAACCGATTTAAAACGATTACAGCAAAAAGAAACAATAAAACGCTATCAATTTATAAATAATACGCTTAAAAAAGGTCAAACCATCGATCTAAAATCTGCTAAAGATTTAAGAATAAAACTAGATAGAATCTTAACTCATAAAGTTTGGGGTTATTTGATTTTCTTCGTAATCTTATTAACTATTTTCCAAGCTATTTATGATTGGTCTAGCGTTCCAATGGACTTTATAGATACTGTTTTTGCATCGTTTAGTGAATGGACAAAAAACAGTTTACCTCAAGGTGCTTTTACAAATCTTATTGCTGAAGGTATAATTCCAGGTCTTGGAGGAATCGTAATATTTATTCCGCAGATTGCCTTCTTATTTCTATTTATTTCTGTTTTAGAAGAAAGTGGCTATATGAGTCGTGTGGTTTTCTTAATGGATCGTATAATGAGACGATTTGGATTAAGCGGAAAAAGTATCGTGCCTTTAATTTCAGGAACTGCTTGTGCAATTCCAGCAATTATGGCTACTCGAAATATAGAAAGCTGGAAAGAACGTTTAATTACTATTTTAGTAACGCCTTTCACAACTTGTTCTGCAAGACTTCCTGTATATCTTATCATTATTGCTTTGGTAATTCCTGAAGGTCGATTTATTGGATTAAGTTATCAAGCATTAACTTTAATGCTTTTGTATTTAATAGGGTTTGGAGCAGCTATATTTTCTGCTTGGCTATTAAACAAAATACTTAATATTAAAAGCAAAACATTTTTTGTAGTTGAAATGCCAAATTACAAATTGCCTTTATTTAAAAATGTAGCTTTAACGGTTATTGAAAAAACAAAATCGTTCGTATTTGGAGCTGGTAAAATAATTTTAGCCATCTCTATTGTATTATGGTTTTTAGCATCTTATGGTCCTGGTGAAGATTTTAATAATGCGGAAAACATTATCACTACAGAATATGCTTCACAAAATTTATCTGCTGATGAATTACAACAGAAAATAGCTTCTCATAAATTAGAGCATTCCTTTATTGGAATTGCTGGACACGCCATTGAACCAGCCATAAGACCATTAGGTTATGATTGGAAAATTGGAATCGCCATTGTAAGCTCATTTGCAGCAAGAGAAGTATTTGTTGGAACTTTAGCTACGATTTACAGTGTTGGAAGTGATGAAGAAGAAACCATCAAAAACAGAATGGCTGGCGAAGTCAATCCTATTCTAGGTGGACCTTTGTTTAATTTCGCTAGCGGAATTTCACTGCTATTGTTTTATGCCTTTGCCATGCAATGTATGAGTACCTTGGCTATTGTAAAACGGGAAACCAACAGTTGGAAATGGCCAACTTTACAACTTTTTATCATGAGTGGTTTTGCGTATATTGTTGCTTTAATTGCTTTTCAAGTCTTAAAATAAAGGTTTATATTTATAATACGACTAAAACAAAATGAATACCATCATACAAAACATACTTGTATTTATCACACTTGCTTTTGCACTGCTTTTCCTTGTTCGAAAATTCATTTGGAAACCCAAAAAAGCATCAGCTAAGTCTTGTGGTGGAGACGATGGTTGTGGCTGTCACTAAAGTTGTTGTTAAAACACTATCAACTCAACACGTGTCGAGAGGTCTTTAATTAACCATTGGAATAAATTAGGTCGCGACTGCGATTGACCTGACATAGCAATGAATAGACAACAACAACTCAGATTATATTTCAAAAAATCGGCTTAAATCAATTATACTTTCTAAGCCAAGCTAATGTATGAGCAACTTTACTAATTAAATTGCTTGGTTTTTTATTAATTCCATGAGAGGCATCAGGTAATTCTACCAAAACCGTTTCAATTTTTCTAAGTTTTAATGCATGATAAAATTGCTTAGCTTCACTAGTAGGTGTTCGCAAATCTTTCATTCCGACAATAACCATGGTTGGCGTTTCAACATTTCCAACTAATGACAGTGGCGAAAATTTCCAATAGGTTTCAAAATTTTCCCAAGGCTGACCAGGATATCGAGAATTAGCATACCAAAAATAATTATCGGCTACCAATGTTTTACTAATCCAATTAATCACAGGTTTATGTACAACTGCTGCTTTAAAACGATTGCTTTTTCCAACCATCCAAGCAGTCATTATTCCACCTGCACTTCCTCCAGTAACAAATAACTTATCATTGTCTGCAATACCATTTTTTACCAAATAATCAACACCATCCATCACATCATTATAATCTTGACCAGGATAATTATTGTATAACAAATTTGCGAACTCTTCACCATAACTTGTGCTTCCTCTAGGATTTGGATAAAACACCACATAGCCATCTGCTGCATACAATTGCATTTCAGGAGAAAAACGATCACCATAATTTGAAATTGGTCCACCATGATTTTCTACTAATAATGGATAGGATTTAGATGCATCATAAAATGGTGGTTTTACAATCCATCCTTGAATTTGTCTTCCATCAAACGTTGATGTGTACCACACCTCTTCAACTTTACCCAAAGTTCTATAATCTAATACATCAGAATTTAAATCGGTAATCAATTTTGGTGTCTTCTGTTTAGGCTTCATAACGGCTAAATCTGAAGGATATTCTGGTCGCGTTTGCGTATAAACTAAAGTTCCTTTTGATGACACCGAATAAGAGCCTCCTCCATAAGGACGACCAATTGCTGTACCTCCTAAATGATCTACAAGTTTTGTGATTTTTCCAGACGTATTTATATGTGCAACTTTAGAATTCCCTTTATCATCATAGGTAAAATACAAGCCTTTACCATTTGTGTCCCAAGATATATTTGAAACACTTCTGTCTAAGTTTAAAGAGATAATTCTACGATTACTTCCATCAATATTCATTACATTCAAAACTGTATTTTGATGTGCCTGTACTTTATCTAAATAACCTAAAAATGCAACTGTTTTTCCGTCTGGAGACACTTTAGGCGAATAATCTGGACCTTCTTGAGAGGTTAAAACTGTGATATTTTTAGTTTCTATATCTACACTATAAATTTCACTATTAGTAAAACGATACTCCCAATCTTCAACCCGGTTTGCTGCAAAATAAATAGTCTTTCCATCTGGAGAAAAAGACAAACTGCTGTTATGATCATAATCACCTGTTGTAATTTGGCGAGCCGAACCACCTTCTGCAGGCATTACAAAAATATGTGTAAAACCAGGTTCCATGTAACCTCCTCCATCTCTTTCGTGTTTTAAACGATCTGTTATTCTTGCTGGTTTTGCCCATTTAGCTCCTTTAGGTTTTGAAGGCATAGTAATTACTACAGGAGGTTTTTGTAAAACAAACATCGTGAAAGCAAGTTGTCTTCCATCAGGAGACCATGTTAAATGTCCTGGTGATTTTTCTAACTGTGATAATTTTGCAATTTGTCCAGTTTTAGTCCAATACATATATAATTCCGAACCTTCATCTGTAGAACTAACAAAAGCAATACGATCTCCACTTGGAGACCATTTAGCCTGAAATTCATTCACCTCTCTTGAGGTTAATTTTCGATGTTCTGAACCATCAGAATTGACAATCCAAAGATTTCCTTTAGATCTATCATTCATAATATCGAAACCGTTTCGTCTATATATTATTTGCGAACCATCAGCTGAAATTTGAGGATCTGACGCCCATTCTAATTCAAATACATCTAATGGTTGAAATGGAATTTTTTCAGTTTGAGCAGATACTATTTGAAAAGTGAAAAAGATGACTAAAAGCGAACAAAATCGTAACATGTGGAGATAATTAAAATTAAATCGCAAAATTACTAATAAATTAGAAATATCCGTTTTAAGCTTTTCATTGTAAATTTTCGTAACTTTGTTAAGATGAGTAAATTGTTTGCCATATTATTATCTTTTCTAATTCTTACACAGAGTTTAAGGATAGATTATGATGACATTATTCAAATGGATGAATTGATTGAACACGCTCAATTTCATAAAGCTGAATATGGTGATAATTTTTTTGTGTTTATTTCTAAACATTATGGTAAACTTAAAGAAGACCATAATAAAAATAATAAGGAAGAAGACCAAGAACATGAGCAATTGCCTTTTCAGTGCCATGATCATATAGTAACAATAACAGCTTTTGTAATACAGCACAATTTTTTAAAAATTGAAGCGGTTGAATTTTTAGAGTTTAAAAACAACCTCTTCCATTATCAATCTTCCATATCAACCTTACATAAAAAAGGACTTTTACATCCACCTAAGTTAGCATAATTCATTTCAGTTAATCTTTGTTTTTACCAACTTATTTCAAAATGAGTTGTAACTCACTTTATCTATGAATTATGTTATCTCACATTATAAAATTTAGTCTGCGGAATAAATTTATTATTCTGCTATTTACCCTTTTTGTTATTGGTTTCGGATTGTATTCGTTATCACAAGTTCCAATTGGTGCTGTTCCTGATGTTACCAATAACCAAGTTCAGGTTATAACTACTTCACGAAACCTGTCTACTCAGGATATGGAACAATTTATTACCTATCCTGTAGAATTAGAAATGGCTAATCTTCCAGGAGTTCAAGAAATCCGTTCGGTTTCAAAATTTGGTTTATCAGTAGTAACTATTGTATTTGATGATGCTATTGGCACTTACTTACCTCGACAACTCATCGCTGAAAAAATAAAATCTGCTTCTGAAAAAATTCCTGAAGGTTTTGGTTCTCCTGAAATGGGACCAATCACTACTGGTCTAGGAGAAATATATCAATACATATTAGATGTAGAACCAAAATATAAAAATGAGTACTCTGCTCAAGATTTACGTACCATACAAGATTGGATTGTAAAACGGCAACTATCTGGAATTCCAGGTGTTGTTGAAGTGAATACTTGGGGAGGATTATTAAAACAGTATGAAGTTGCCATAAATACTGACAAACTTAATGCCATGAACATTACAGCTCAAGATGTTTTTCAAGCTCTTGAAACAAATAACAGTATTGCTGGTGGTGGCTACATTGAAAAGGTAAATCAGGCCTTTTTTATACGAGGAGATGGTTTAGTAAACAGTCTAGAAGATATTGAAAATATAGTCATCAAAAACAACTCAGGAGTTCCTATTTATATTAAAGATGTGGCTTCAGTTGGCTTTGGCAATGCCACGCGCTTTGGTGCTATTACTGGTAATGGTGAAGGTGAAAAGGTATTGGGTCAGGTTATGATGCTTAAAGATGCAAATTCCAAAAAGGTTATTGAAGCCGTAAAAGAACGTGTCGCTTCTATATCTAAATCTTTACCAAAAGGCGTTTATATTAATCCTTTTCTTGACCGAAGTGAACTTATTGCAAAAACAACATTTACAGTTACCGAAAATCTTGTATTAGGATGTTTAATAGTAATTTTTGTAGTGGTTTTACTCTTAGGAAACTGGCGTTCTGGTTTGGTTGTAGCATCAATAATCCCATTATGTTTACTATTTGCTTTGTCCTTAATGTACATTTTTGGAGTAGATGCCAATTTGATGAGTTTGGGTGCTATTGACTTCGGAATTATAATCGATGGCGCTGTAATTATTGTAGAGTTTATAGCTTTCAATATTACAAAAAAACAAGATGAATTTTTAGGAATGAACGCTAACGAAGTTCAGCTCTATAAAGATAAAATCACTTATAATGGTGCATCTAAAATGATGAATTCAGCCATTTTTGGTCAGCTAATTATTTTAATTGTATTTATTCCTATTCTATCATTAAGTGGTATTGAAGGTAAAATGTTTAAGCCTATGGCCTTAACTTTCAGTTTTGCATTAATTGGAGCAATGATTTTTTGTTTCACTTATGTTCCTGTAGCAGCTTCCTTATTCCTCAAACCTTCTAAAGCTTCAAAAAAGAATATTTCTGTTCGTTTAATGAATTGGCTAAACAAGCTTTATGAACCAACAATTAATTGGGCTTTACAAAGTAAAAAGCTGGTTTTAGGAATTGCAATAGGTCTTTTGTCTGTTTCTGTATACCTGTTTGTAAATATGGGAGGCGAATTTGTTCCAACCTTAGATGAAGGTGATTTTGTTATTCAACCTGTTTTAAAAACTGGAACGTCACTTAGTAATACTGTTGACATTACGACCAAAATAGAAACAATTTTATTAGACAATTTCCCTGAAGTTAAACAAGTAATCACCAGAATTGGTGCTGCTGAAGTTCCTACAGATCCAATGTCTATGGAAGAAAGCGATGTTATCATCGTCTTAAAACCTAAAAAAGAATGGGTTTCTGCAACATCAAAAGATGAGTTGGCCGACAAGTTTAAAGAAGCCTTAGCTGTAATTCCAGGAATGGAAGTTGAATTTACTCAACCTATTGAAATGCGTTTCAATGAACTAATTACTGGTGTAAGAGCAGATATTGCTATCAAAATATTTGGTGAAGATTTAGACATACTCTCTAAAAAAGGTAGTGAAATAAAAGCACTTGTTGAACATGTGAGTGGTGCCGCAGATGTTTCTTTAGAAAAAATTGATGGTTTGCCACAAATGAGCGTAAAGTACAATCGAGAAAAAATAGCGCGTTACGGACTTAACATCAAAGATCTTAATACCATGTTGTCAATGGGATTTTCTGGACGAACCGTAGGCAATGTTTTTGAAGGTGAAAAACGATTTGATCTTGTTGTACGCTTAGAAGCCTCAAAACGTCAAGACATTGAAAACATTAAAAACCTCTACGTCGATTTACCTAATGGTGGAAAAATTCCATTGAGCGAATTAGCATCTATTACTTATGAAAAAGGTGCTGCTAAAATTTCAAGAGATGATACCAGAAGACGAATTGTTGTTGGTATCAATGTTAGAAATCGAGATTTAGAGTCTGTCGTTAATGATGTGCAAGAACTCATCGAAACGAATATAAAACTTCCTACTGGATATACCATTACTTATGGTGGTCAGTTTGAAAATTTACAAAATGCCAAATCTCGATTATTAATAGCTGTCCCTATCGCTTTAGTGTTAATTTTTATAATGCTCTACTTTGCTTTTAACTCTATTAAAGAAGCTCTTTTAATTTATTCTGCTATACCATTGTCTGCTGTTGGTGGTGTATTCTTTCTATGGATCAGAGATATGCCATTTAGTATCTCAGCTGGTGTTGGGTTTATTGCACTTTTTGGAATTGCTGTACTCAACGGAATTGTACTTATTGAACATTTTAAAGAACTAAAAAAAGAAGGATTTGACAATATGGAAACACTCATAAAACAAGGAACTAAAGATCGTCTACGCGCAGTGCTATTAACAGCAATGGCTGCTGCTCTTGGTTTTTTACCAATGGCTATATCTACAAATGCAGGAGCCGAAGTTCAAAGACCTTTAGCAACCGTTGTCATTGGTGGTTTATTTACAGCAACATTACTTACCCTAATTGTTTTACCTGTGTTGTATTCTTATTTCAGTAATTTAAAAACAACAACTTTAAAGCTTGGAAAACATAAACAAATTGGAACAATCCTCCTCTTTACGTTCTGCTCAACAATTGCTTTTGGACAACAAAAATCTGTAATACTAGATGAATTAATTACAATAGCTATTGAAAATAATGCAGGACTTAAGGCTAATAAATTAAAGGTAGATCAATCTGATGTTTTGATTTCAACTGCTTTTGATTTTGATAAAACTGAAATCTACTATGCTTACGACGAGAATAATTTAGCGTTTAACAATCAAGCTCTTGACGTTTTTGGAGTACAACAGGATTTTAAATTTCCAACAGCATATTTTGCTAGTAAAAAATTGAATTTGGCAAACCACGACTTAGAAACCTCAATCTATTATATCAAGGAAAAAGCATTAAAACGACAAGTAACATCCAGTTATTATCAGTATCTCTATGTAAAAGAAAAAGAGCAGATTTATTTTCGCTTAGATAGTTTATATGAAAACTTTGCAGCTATTGCTAAACGTCGTTTTGAATTAGGTGAGACTAATTATCTAGAGAAAATTACTGCACAATCTAAACAGAAGCAAATTAATCTTAATCTTTCCCAAGCGCAACAAGAACTTAAAGTCGCTTATGCACATTTAAAAGCCATTGTTCAAAGCAAAGATACTTTACCTATCGCTTCAGAACCACTTACTAAAATACCTATTGAGTTAATAGATTTAAAAGGAAGTCCTGAAATGAACTATTACAAAAATAAAATCTCATTATTTAAAGCGAAACGCAAATACGAAAAACAACAATTGCTTCCAGATATTAGCCTTAACTATTTTCAAGGCAGCAATTCTGGTCTCAACTCAAATTTAATAGGTTATCAATTTGGATTGAAGATTCCTTTACTCTTCAATGCGCAATCATCACGAATAAAATCGTCTAGAGTTGCTACAGAAATTGCAGAAGAAGAATCTCAAAATTTTGAAATCAACTTCAATACAACACATAAACAATTACAATTAGAACTTGAACAGTATGAAAAAGCACTCTCCTTTTTTGAACAAGAAGGATCTGCTATGGCTAACGAAATTCTTAAAACAGCAAATAGTAGTTTTAAGAATGGCGAAATTGATTTCTACCAATATATTTTGAGTTTAGAGAATGCTTATGAGATCCAGGCTAATCACCTTGAACATCTCAATAACTACAATCAAACCGTAATAAAAATTAATTATTTAACCTTTTAAAATTATCGTTATGAAACGTATTATATATATAACTTTTACCTCATTTTTATTTCTCGTTTTTATGAATTGTGTAAATTCTGAAAAAACAACAGATAACACTATTGCTCAACGTGTAGATGATCGCATTCAGATTTCTAAAATTCAATTTAATGAGAATAAAATGGCTCTAGGAATGATTGAAGAAAAAGCTTTTCCTGTAACTATTTCTGTTAACGGAATGATCGATGTTCCTCCCGAAAATAAGGCTGTTGTTAATCCTACAATGGGAGGTTACATAAAAACAACATTGCTTTTAGAAGGCGATGACGTTAAAAAAAGACAACCTTTAATTACTCTAGAAAATCCAGAATTTGTAACCATACAACAAGAGTACATGGAAGTAAAAGAGCAGTTAAATTATTTAAAAGCCGAGTATGATCGCCAACAAACTATGTTAGAAGAAAATATTACATCTCAAAAGAGTTTTTTAAAAGCAGAAAGTGGTTACAAAACAGCAATGGCTAAATATAATGGCTTAAAAAAGCAGCTAACAATGCTTAATATTTCTCCTAAAAATGTTGAAAATGGCAACATCACTTCAATCATTACATTGTATGCACCAATAAGCGGAAGTGTAACTAAAGTTAATGTTTCAAAAGGCACTTATGTATCTCCAGCTACATCAATCATAGAAATCATTGATAATTCTCATATCCACTTAGAATTATTAGCTTTTGAAAAAGACATTATGAAGATTAAAAAAGGACAAAAAATAGTATTTAAAATTCCCGAAGCTTCCGATGAAACGTTTCAAGCAGAAGTGCATTTGGTAGGAACTACTATTGATGAAAAACGAACCATTAAAGTTCATGGCCATCCACTTGATGAATCCAATAGATTCTTAACAGGTATGTTTGTCAATGCAGAAATCATTGTTGATGAAAAAATCACAAAAATACTATCAGAATCAACGCTTGTAGAAAATGAAGGTGAATTCTATGTTTTAGTTTTAGATGAAGTCAACGAAACAGATTACTTTTTTAACCAAGTTAAAGTCAACATTGGTAAAACAGTTAATGGTTATACCGAATTATTAAAAAATATGACCATAAAAGAAACAGATAAAGTACTAATTAATGGCGCTTTTAACTTGATAGGAAATGAATAGCTTAGATTGATTACAAAGATTAAATTTTTAGTTACTTTTGTAAAATATTTAAGTAAGCTTAAAAATTAATTAAAGTAATCAAAACAATGTCAGTAGCAATTGAAAATTTTGTAAAAGCTATATACAACAATGATAAGCACGATATTAAAGACACCAAGCCTGGCAACATAGCTAAACAACTTGGCATTTCTAATCCTGCAGCTACAGACATGGCTAAAAAATTAGCCGCTAAAGATTTACTGCATTACGAAAAGTACCAAGCGCTTCAACTAACAGAAAAAGGAACAAAAATGGCACTCAATGTAGTACGAAAACATCGCCTTTGGGAAGCCTTTTTATTCAAAATGTTTGATTTATCACTTCATGATATTCATCGCGAAGCCGAATTATTAGAACATCAAACTTCCGACTTACTTGCGGAAAAAATTAGTGAATACTTAGGGCATCCAAAATTTGATCCACATGGTGATCCTATCCCAAATTCAAATGGTGAGATTACAACAAAAGACACTTCTATTTCGCTATCAGAAGCAAAAGAAGGAGAAGCCTATATCATAGCAAGACTCATGAGTGACGATAAAGAATTCTTTGAGTTTTGCGCACAAAATGAAATTAGATATCGTAATACTTTAACCGTTCACAAACAATTTAGTGGTAATAAAATGACCCAAATAACAATTGGTTCGAACACAATTGTTTTAAATGAAAACTTCACTAAAATTATTTATGTTGATGAAAAATAGAATCTTAAAATATAACCTTAAATCCTTCCGAAATTTTAGCACTTATCTATTATACTCTTTAGTCTTTTTAACAATAGTATTTAGTTGCAAAAATGACACTTCATCTAACGGAAAACTAAATGTAGTCACAACAACTACCATGATTACTGATTTGGTAAAAAACATTGGTGGAGACAACATCAATATTGAAGGGTTAATGGGAAGTGGTGTTGATCCTCACTTATATAAAGCAAGTGAAGGTGATGTAACAAAACTAGTCAATGCAGATGTCATTTTCTATAACGGTTTACATCTCGAAGGGAAACTTGTGGAGGTTTTTGAAAAAATGGGAAGCCAGACTAAAACACCAATAGCTTTAGGTGAAGTATTAGATAAAAACACGTTGATTGGTTCAGATTATTTTGCATCTAACTATGATCCTCATGTGTGGTTTGATATTAATTATTTCAAGCAATTTGCACAAAAAGTAACACAAGTACTTTCAGAAAAAAATCCAGAAAATGCTGAAAATTATAAGGCTAATGAAACATCTTATATTAATAAATTAGATGCACTTCAATTAAAGTTAAAACGTATTATTGAAACACTTCCAAAAGAAAAACGGATTTTAGTTACAGCTCATGACGCTTTCAATTACTTTGGAAAAGCATACGATTTTGAGGTTATTGGACTACAAGGTTTATCTACAGCAACTGAAGCTGGTGTGCAAGATGTTCAGAAATTATCTGCATTCATTATTGAAAAAAAAATCAAAGCTATTTTTGTTGAAAGTTCTGTTCCAAAACGAACTATAGAAGCTTTACAAGCTGCTGTAAAATCAAAAGGTCATGACGTAATCATAGGTGGCACTCTATATTCTGACGCCTTAGGAACTACTGGAACAACTGAAGGTACTTACATTGGCATGTTTGAATATAACGTCAATACAATTGTTAATGCATTAAAATAATGGAAAACAAAATTGCAGTACAAGTAGATGATTTAACAGTGGCTTATAACTATAAACCTGTACTTTGGGATATTGATTTAGAAATCCCAGAAGGTGTTCTTATGGCTATTGTTGGCCCTAATGGTGCCGGAAAATCAACACTTATTAAATCTATCTTAGGTATTTTAAAACCTATAGCCGGAAGCGTATCTATCTACGGGAAATCTTATGAAAAACAACGTTCATTAGTGGCTTACGTTCCTCAAAAAGGAAGTGTCGATTGGGATTTTCCTACTACTGCTCTTGATGTTGTTACAATGGGAACTTACGGAAGTTTAGGATGGATAAAGCGCCCAAGACAAAAAGAAAAGAAAGCTGCTCTTGAAGCACTAGAAAAAGTAGGAATGCTTCCGTTTAAAAACCGACAAATAAGCCAATTATCTGGTGGACAACAACAGCGTATATTTTTAGCCAGAGCTTTAGTGCAAGACGCTTCTATCTATTTTATGGATGAACCTTTTCAAGGTGTAGACGCAACAACTGAAATAGCGATTATCAATATTTTAAAAGAATTAAGAAAAGCTGGCAAAACGGTTATTGTTGTACATCACGACTTACAAACAGTTCCCGAATATTTTGATTGGGTGACCTTTTTGAATGTTAAAAAAATAGCCACTGGTCCTGTTAAAGATATTTTTAATGACGATAATTTAACCAAAACTTATGGCATTAATTACAAAGTAAGTATTCAAGAATAATGGATGTCCAAGAGTATTTTTCATTAGTCTTTACAGACTACACCTTGCGAACCATCACGCTAGGAACAGCTATTTTAGGAGCTGTTACTGGTATGTTAGGGAGCTTTGCTGTGCTTAGAAAACAAAGTCTTTTAGGTGATGCTATTTCTCATGCTGCACTACCAGGAATTGCAATTGCATTTCTTATTACAGGTGCAAAAGACAGCAATACTTTATTACTAGGTGCCTTAGTCAGCGGATTGATTGGAACCTTTTGGATTAGAGGAATTATAACCAAAACACATCTCAAATCGGATACAGCTCTAGGACTAATTTTATCTTTATTTTTTGGCTTCGGAATGTTATTGCTAACATTCATACAAAAACAGCCCAATGCAAATCAAGCTGGACTTGATAAATATTTATTCGGACAAGCAGCAACACTTGTTGAAAGTGATGTTTGGATGATGGCAATTGTTACCGGAATTTGTCTCTTTGTATTACTGCTGTTCTGGAAAGAATTTAAGATTTTATTATTTGATAAAGAGTATGCCAAAACACTAGGGTTTAACACCAATGTTATAGATATTCTCATTACAAGTTTTATTGTTTTAGCAATTGTACTCGGACTTCAAACCGTAGGTGTTGTATTAATGAGTGCAATGTTATTAGCTCCTGCTGCTGCTGCAAGGCAATGGACAAACAGTTTATCTAAAATGGTGTTACTTGCTGCTATATTTGGCGCTTTCTCTGGTGTTTTTGGAACAGCAATTAGCGCTAGTCAAAACAACCTTTCAACAGGACCTATAATTGTTATTGTTGCTGCTGTTTTTGTGTTAATTTCATTTATATTTTCACCAAGTCGTGGATTATTGTTTAAACAAATCCGTTTTATAAAAAATAGACGCGATTTAGAACTACACAAGACCTTAGCTTTCATGTATCATATTGCTGAAACACACGAAAATATTTCTCATCCTCACGAGATTAAAATCTTGAATAATTTTCATGGATTTACAAAAGGAACCTTAAAAAAACTTGTAGAAAAAAATTATGTAACGCTTCAAGGATCCACATGGAGTCTAACTAATGAAGGTTTTAAATCGGCTTCAAATTTATATAATCAATCAACTAAACAAGATGAGTAGCGCGCAAATAGAAATACAACTTATAGCTAGTCTTGTTGCTATTGCTTGTGCAATTCCAGGAACATTTTTAGTCCTTCGGAAAATGGCAATGATTAGCGATGCGATTAGCCATTCTATATTACCAGGAATTGTAGTTGGATTTTTTATTACCCAAGATCTAAATTCACCTCTGTTAATTCTTCTTGCAGCTTTAACAGGTGTTATCACAGTTGTTTTAGTTGAGTATATTCAAAAAACAGGTTTAGTAAAAGAAGATACTGCTATTGGTTTAGTGTTTCCTGTCTTATTTAGTATTGGTGTGATAATGATTGCTAAAAATGCGAATGATGTGCACCTAGATATTGATGCTGTATTACTTGGAGAATTAGCTTTTGCACCATTTGATCGTTTACTTATTTCGGGTGTTGATGTTGGTCCGAAATCTCTATGGATTATTGGAAGTATTCTCCTGATTACTATCACACTGTTACTTGCCTTCTTTAAAGAATTAAAACTAAGTACTTTTGATAAAGGTCTAGCTGCTTCTCTCGGATTTTCACCTGTAATTATACATTATGGATTGATGACAGTATCCTCAATAACAACCGTTGGTGCCTTTGATGCTGTAGGTGCCATTTTAGTAGTTGCTTTAATGATTGCTCCAGCAGCATCTGCTTATCTACTTACTACAAACCTCAAAAAAATGCTAATCTTATCCATTATTTTTGGCGTATTTAGTGCTATTTCAGGTTATTGGTTTGCGCATTGGCTAGATGCTTCTATTGCTGGATCTATAACAACAATGCTTGGTCTGCTGTTTTTAATGGTCTATTTATTTGCTCCTAGTAAAGGAATTATTGCCGTAATTTATAGAGAAAAACAACAACGAACAGAAGTATCTTTACTCACATTTCTACTGCATTTAAAAAATCATGACGAAGCGCGTGAACGTCATGTAAACCATTTAAATGAACATATCAATTGGCAAAAAGTTAGATCTAAAACCGTTTTAGATTTAGCATTAAAAAACAATATGATTGAAATTGATAATAATATTGTGTCACTAACTTCTAAAGGTGATGAATTCACAACACAAGCTATTGATTATATCATTACTAATGAAGATTCTCAAATTGAGGACATGAAAGCTGATTTCTTCTTGTTTAGAGGCTAGTGAGCTAAATTAGTCTTTAATCAACTTCAAGCCCACTGCAATAGACACATCAGTTTCATAAAATTGAATAGCTGTTTCAATAATACGATCAGATTTATCTCTTGGTGATTTGCTAATAAATCTCGCCTTAGAATTATTAAAATCTAATGTAAATTTATCATCTAAATCTGAAGCTTCCGTAAAAAAAGAAATCACTTTTTTATTTTGAGTCCACGTGCCTTTTCCATAAATATGAGTTTCTTTAGGGATACCATTTTCAATTCTTCGGTAATTATAATATTCAAATGTGCCTTCAGAATTTAATGTTAGCGTTCGTGTTAGCTCAAAATCATTAGAATTAGATTTCATTTGATAAACTCCAACAACATCTTGTGCATTCAAAATCAATGAACTTAAAATGAGTAGTATTGATAATAGATATTTCATAATTAGTTAAAGTTACTATTTAATTTTTCTAATTCTTGTTTCAATTCCTCAACACTAACTTCACTAAATTTAAAATCTATTTGCGGATTCTTTTCAGTTTTAGTGTCTACAGCATCATAATAAAGCTTTCCACCTTTTCTTTTTATTGCAACTAAAACAATGTCTTCGTTGTAACCAACTTCTTGAAAATCATAAACACCATTAGTGTACCAACTAGGCAAAATAGAATTAAGTGATTTAAAAACCATGCTAATATTTACGTCATCTACACTTTTAATGTTAAGCTTGTATTTAATGCGTTTCGTTCTTCCGTTGATAAAGCGATCACAGTTAATCCAACCAAGGTTAGAGGATTTTAAAACATAATAACTCGCATCTCTTGACGAAATAGTTGTATCAGAAAGATCTTCTAACCTTGCTTCAAATTCTTTTGCAGTTACAGTTTCAGTTCCTGCAGAAAATCGTTCTATCGGAATAAGATTCATCACTCTAGTTGTTGTTGGTATTTTGGTTTCATCCCAAGGAGTTCTTATCACATGTCCACCACGAGTAATCGAGTCGTCTTCAAGAATTTTGAATTTGGTGTTTTTCATTTCGAAAAGCGATTTTCTTAAAATAAAACGTCTGGTTTTATTTACTCCATATTTTCGAATTAATTTTTGTTTGTTGTATTGTCGCCATTGATTTGCAAACAATGAATCTACTTCAAAATCTTTATCATGCATGACTTCTCTAATGGTTTCAACAATACCTCTTCTACTAGAAAAAACAGTATCTATTTCAATAGTTTTAAAATTATTAGGATTAACCACTAACGATGTATCAATAATAACGGCATTAATCAAAGAACCTGTTAATTCTTGTTTTCCTGCAATTTCAAAGGTAATTGGTAAAGAATAAGACACAGCGACTGATATACCACGTTGCATTCCTGGTGTCATTTTTGGCAACAAAGCAATCACACGATCGGCTTCTTCACTTAATCTTGGATGTACTCCTCGTGACTGAATAAAATTCACATTACCTTCATGATCAATTTTAAATACGGAAAGAATACGTTGTTTTCCAGTTAATCCTAGTCCCAAACCAACTTCAGTGTTAAAGTTTTGATTTATAAATTGAGAAATCGCATCTGTTGTACATTTTTTTCTGATTTCATTGTCGTCATTTTCACAACCAGGAAATGTTGGAACTTGATCAACAACTGCAAAAGGAACTTCAATATTTTCTTCTAAAATTTCTAGATTATCAACGTCATCCGTTTGAAGTTTCCAATTGATATTATCATCTTTCCATTCTCCTAAAAATAATTGCATTCCTGGTTTTTGATTTTGATTTGGGAATGAAATCTCAATAGGCGAATTGTCTTTTAACTCAAGTTTTGTGTCGTTTTGAGTAGCTTCAAGATATAGCATACCTCCTGTTTCTAATTGCTTTCCGCTAGACACTGTTGAAAGGTTTGCCTGTAGCATATCTGAAAGTTTATAGTATTCTGTAATCTTCAAATCTATAGTTCCAGTTATTGTTTTTTTGGTGTTCGGATTAATAAAAGAACCTTTAGTAATCTTTAGAATTGTTCCTTCTTTACATCTAATTGTGGTGTCTTTTGCAACATTGATTCTAATGACTTGAGACCGTTTTGTTAGATCTCTTTTTGTTGTTACGACGCTTCCATGTTTCTTACGAACACTTGTGGTTGTATAATTAACATCTATTTGAGATGTTATTTTACTCGTGTCAATTTTTCCTTCAGAAATAACTCCTAGTATTTCAATTTTAGAATCTTTAGAAGGAATAGAATCTAAAATTATCGTATTAAGATTATCGTTATTTGAAGCTGGTTCAATTTCCGAAGTATTAAAAGCTAAAGTGAATAACATTGTTAATGCTCCAATAATTAGCATTGAGATTCCTGAAATTTTTAACCATTTTTCAATCCTAAAAGTGCGTTTTGCTTTTAATATATCGTCTTTAATTTCAATACGACTTAAGCCGTTTACAAAAACAAGATGCTCTTCGTAAATTGCATTAAATTCTGCGTCATTTCCGAGTTTCGATTCAAAATTTATTTTCGCTTCTTGAGATAGTGAATTGTTAAAATAATTGTTGATTAATTCTATATGTTGATTATATGATGTCATGTTTTCTGATTTAGGATTGAACCGATTTTAATTTGGTTTGATAAATGTCTTTTGCTTTTTGTAAGCATTTATACTTTTGGTTTTTTGCAATTTTTGAAGATTTAAATTGCATCACATTAGCAATCTCTTTAAATGACATAGCGTTGTGATAAAACAGTTGTAATAATTGTTGACATCGTTTCCCTATTTCTAGAAAAGCATGTTCGGCAAGCTGGTATTTCTTTTCTTCTATAATATCTTGAAATATTTGAACCTCTTGCGCATTGAGTTCTTGTAATTGTTGTTTGGTCAAACTTTTTTGGATATCTGACCATACAAATCTAGATACCGAATATAGATAGGTATAAAAAGAAGAGGTAAGTTTAAAATTTGACGTTTCTAAATTTCGGTTTAAGATAATGAGTGCTTCCTGAAACACATCATTAGCATCTGCTTTGCTTCCACCTTTCGACAAGATTAATTTTTCAATCCTTGGATAAAGTCGGTAGAGTTTTTTAAACGCTTTATCGCGTTGACCTTTTTTAAAAAGTACTAAAATGTCTTGATCACTCATACACTGTTTTACTTATTTATGGTCAAAAGTTGAAAAGGTCTCCTAAAATTATTTAATTATTTCCTTTTTAACACAAAAAGAGTACCATAAGTAAGATAAATTAATGTTTTAGAAAAATAGAGTTATTTAATAATACCTTTTCAGAAGTCGAATGAAACAATAAATAATAAGCTTCATAGAATTGCGTGTATTGCTTGTGCTTTATCCATAACGTGTAATTATGTAATTCATCTAAAAATAAGTGATTAAATTGAAAGTTTTACATTTCTTGCCGACTATAACGTCCTCAATCTAATTATATGGAACTCATTGAATACATAACAGGGAAAGGCGGAATAATGATTATTGGCCTAGTAGCAGTAGTTATATTTGCATACCGAAAATATAAGGAAAAACGTTACTTCAAAGACATTGAAAAACGAATAAATAAGCGAAATCAAACGAATTAAAAACCTCTTTCTTTCTGTAATTGCTCGTAAGCCTTTTGAACTTGTCTAAATTTTTCTTCAGCACCTTCTTGATGCTCTTTTCCTAAATGAATAACTTTATCTGGATGGTATTTTTTAGCCATTTTTCGATACGCCTTTTTAATCTCATCAATTGATGCCGATTTTGTAATCTCTAAAACCTTATAAGCATTATCGCTACTGTCATAGAACATTGCCTTAATACTTTCATAGTCACGAGAACTAATCCCTAAATAACCACAAATAGTATAAATCTGTTTTACCTCAACTTCAGTCACCATACCATCTGCTTTAGCTATTCCGAAGAGGAAATGAACCAATTGCAATCGTGATGAATGATCCATCATTTGTTTAATCTGCAAACATACTTGTCGCGTTGGAATTTGTTGCTGACTAATATTTTTAAACAAACGAAATGCATGATTAGCACGCTCTTTGCCATACATACTTACAAATTGTTGCCTTACATAATCTAATTCTTTTTGGTCTTGAATACCATCGGCTTTTATGACGACTGAAGCCAAAATAAGTAAGCTCACTTCAAAATCTCCAGATTGTGTTTCAGGACGCTGAGTTTGTCTGTCGTAATTTGGCATTTTACGATAGGTGCCTCGAGAACGTTTTTGTGATGTTGGTCGATCACCTAATAAAAACCCTCCTTGTTCAGAAGAACTATCAATTAAACTCCCAATCGCTAATCCAATAATAGCACCAATTGGTCCACCAAAAGACCAACCTAAAGCACCACCAATCCATTTTGCAAAACTCATGTATGTATTGTATTTATTATAAAAATCAAATATACTATAGTTAGTCTTTTTTTTAAGCCATTTGTTACCAAATTTACATATTGAAAACCTGAATAGCTATATTGAAACTGACAACCAAAGACTGAATAATACACACTTATTTTCCGTATCTTTGCAATCTAAATAATAATCTGAAAATTAAAATATATGTATCCAGCAGAATTAGTAAAACCAATGCGTGAGGATTTAACCAACGTAGGTTTTGAAGAATTACATACATCAGAAGCTGTTGAAACTGCATTAGCCAAAGAAGGTACAACTCTAGTCGTTGTAAATTCAGTTTGTGGTTGTGCAGCAGCTAACGCTCGTCCAGGAGCAAGAATGAGTTTACAAAATGCTAAACGTCCAGATCATATTGTCACTGTTTTTGCAGGTGTTGACAAAGAAGCTGTTGATGCAGCAAGAGCACACATGATTCCATTTCCTCCAAGTTCGCCATGTATGGCTTTATTTAAAGATGGAGAATTGGTACACATGCTAGAGCGTCATCATATTGAAGGCCGTCCAGCAGAATTAATTTCTGAAAATCTTATGGATGCTTACAACGCTCATTGCTAGATAAAGATAAATTATAGAATTAAAAACCACGATTTAGTCGTGGTTTTTTTATGGCATTAAATTACTTTTGCAATATGAGAAAACTATTGGCATATCCTTTAACAATTTTATACTCATTTGTATTTCTAATGACCTTGGTCATTTTTCATCCAATACAATGGATTTGCTTCAATATTTTTGGTTATCAAGCACATAAAAAAAGTGTAGATGCACTTCAGTTTTGTTTAATACAATGTTTGCGTGTTTTAGGAACACGTTTTACTTGGAATAATCCTCATAATATTCCAAAAAACAGGCCTCTAATTATTGTTTCCAATCATCAAAGTATGTACGACATTTCACCAATTATGTGGTATATGCGGCAGCACCATGTTAAATTTGTGAGTAAAAAGGAACTTGGCAAAGGTATTCCGAGTGTGTCTTATAATTTACGTCATGGTGGTTCTGTTTTAATTGATAGAAAAAATCCACGTCAAGCTTTACCTGCAATGCTTCAGTTTGGAGCATATATTGAAGAAAATAATTATGCTGCTGTTATCTTTCCAGAAGGTACACGAAGTAAAGATGGAACTCCAAAACCATTCAAGACAAAAGGGATGGAATTGCTATTTAAAAAAGCACCTTCAGCATTAGTGGTTCCAATAACTGTAAATAATTCTTGGAAAATGTTACGTTATGGAAAATTCCCAATGGGTATTGGAAACCATATCAAATTTACCGTTCATAAACCTATTGATATATCTACTTTTGCAGATAAACAAGAGTTAATTAAAACTATTGAAACAACCATAATTGATGCAATTGAGCGTTAATACTAAAAAATTACATCTATGTCTCTAAAAAACATAAGATTAGAAGTGATGCAACATTTAGAAAAAGATGTTGATAAACTTATCGAAAAATACCTTATTCCTATTGAAAAAATCTGGCAGCCAACTGATTTCCTTCCAAATACTGAAAGCGATAATTTCATGGAAGAAGTCAAAGAAATAAGAGAATTATCTAAAGAATTACCTTATGATTTTTGGGTGGTTTTAGTAGGTGATATGATTACTGAAGAAGCATTACCAACTTATGAATCTTGGTTAATGGATGTTGAAGGTGTTAGTCAAACAGAACGTAACGGTTGGTCAAAATGGGTAAGACACTGGACTGCTGAAGAAAATCGTCATGGCGATGTTCTTAATAAATATCTTTATTTGTCAGGACGTGTAAACATGAAAGAAATTGAAAAAACAACACAATATCTCATTGCTGATGGATTTGATATTGGAACTGGACAAGATCCTTATAAAAACTTTGTTTATACTAGTTTTCAAGAATTAGCAACTTACGTTTCACATAATCGTGTGGCAAAAATTGCAAAAGATAAAGGCAGTAAACAACTTTCTAAAATGTGTAAAATCATTTCGGGAGATGAAATGAGACATCATCATGCCTATTCAGAGTTTGTCGATCGTATTTTCGAAGTAGACCCAAGCCAGATGATGATGGCATTTCATTATATGATGAAGCAAAAAATTGCAATGCCAGCACATTTCCTGAGAGAATCTGGAGAAAAAATCAGTACAGCATTTGAAGAGTTCTCAAATACAGCACAACGTATTGGTGTTTATACGTCTACAGATTATGTTGATATTTTACAAAAATTAATTAATCGTTGGGATATTGGCAATATCAATAATCTAACAGATGAAGCAGAAAAAGCTCGTGATTATCTTATAAAACTTCCGTCTAGAATGTTACGATTAGCTGAACGAATGAAAATACCAGAAAATTCTTATCAGTTTAAATGGGTCGAACCTGCTATATTAAAATAAATTTTATAAAATTCCTTTCCTAAACTGAAAGGAATTTTTAATCTTAGACTATGTATACTTCCGAAGAAATTATTGAAAAAACAAAACGCTTTGTTATAAATACACTTGAAAACGCTGAAGGTGGTCACGACTGGTTTCACATTGAACGTGTGTATAAAAATGCCTTGCTTATTTCTAAAAATGAAAATGTGAATGAGTTTGTCGTCGCTCTTGGCGCTTTACTTCATGATATTGCTGATAGTAAATTTCACAATGGAGATGATACGATTGGGCCACAAAAAGCACGAGAATTTTTATTAGGAATACATGTAGATTCATTAGTTATTGAGCATGTTGTAAACATTATTGAAAACATCTCTTTTAAAGGTGGAAACACCACTCAACACTTTTCTTCAATAGAATTAGATGTAGTTCAAGATGCAGATCGATTAGATGCTCTTGGAGCAATTGGTATTGCAAGAACATTTAATTATGGTGGTTTTAAAAACCGTAAATTGTATGATCCTTCAATACAACCTGATTTACATATGACTAAAGAAGTTTATAAAGCTTCAACAGCTCCTACAATAAATCATTTTTATGAAAAATTACTCCTTTTAAAAGACCGAATGAATACCCAAACTGGAAAACAAATCGCATTGAGCAGACATAATTATATGGAAGGGTTTCTTAAACAGTTTTATGCGGAATGGAATGGAGAGCAATAAGACGTTTAGTTAAAACAATCTCATTTGACCATCTTTATAAATTTCATGCAATTCCGTATTTAATTTTGGCATCGTTTTATCTTTGAAATACTTTAATCGTGCCAATTTGATTAAATCGTTGATTTGCTTAGCAATTTCACCTTCACCTCGCATTCGCGTGCCATATCTTGAATCGTTAAGTGTTCCTCCATGGCAATTTTCAATTTGGCGCAATACTTTTTCAGCTCTATCTGGCAAAGTTTTGTGAATCCAATCTGTAAATATTTCTCCAATGGCACCATTTAATCTCACAATGGTATGCGCTATACTTGAAGCTCCTGCTTCAGAAACAACTTTAGCCAATGGTAAGATTTCGTGACTATTAATTGAAGGAATTATTGGAGCTAACATTACATTTACTGGAATCCCATTCTCACTTAACATTTTAACTGTTTCTAGCCGTTTTTTTATAGTTGCTGTTCGTGGTTCTAAAATCCGTCGAGTAGACTCAGAAAGCGAAGTAATAGATACATTTACGCTAATCAAATTATCTTCTGCTAATGCTTTTATAAGGTCTAAATCACGACATATTAAAGCGTTTTTTGTAATTATTGAAACTGGATGTTTATACTTTAAAAACACCTGTAAACATGCTCTTGTAATTTCAAATGTCCTTTCAGCTGGTTGGTAGCAATCTGTATTTCCAGACATAACAATTGGATAAGCTTTCCAACTTTTTCGTGTTATGAAAGTTTCTAATAATTTTGGAGCGTCTTTTTTAACTAAAATCCGACGTTCAAAATCTAATCCAGCACTAAACCCCCAAAATTCATGACTATTTCTAGCATAACAATAAATACAACCATGCTCACAACCTTGATACATGTTCATAGAATACGCCATACCAACATCTGGACTAGCGACTTTGTTAACTATGGTTTTTGGAAAAACGGGTAAGTACAGTGTTCTGTTTTGATCTGGTTCTTCACCTTCTTTTGCACAATATTCTAAAAAGTCATCTCGCTGTTCATGACTTAACTCAAAAAAACGATTGTGAACATTTTGCTGAGCACCACGACCTTTTACAATATCTTTTTTAAACATATTTTGCAACTTTTTGTAAAATTACAAAATAACACGTTTTGATTTATGGTTTCAACTCTCGTTTATCAACAAAAATTACACTGCTATTTCCCTGGAAAGTCTGCTTTTCGCTTTTCTAAAAACGCTGTTGTACCTTCAGTAAAGTCTTCTGTCCCAAAACATTTTCCGAATTGCTTGATTTCAGTTTTAAAACCATTAACACCATCTTTGTAATTCGCATTTATAGATTTAATAGCACCTTTAATTGCCACTGAAGAATTTCTCATGATTTTACTAGCAATTTTTTCAGTTAAAGGTATTAATTCTTCTTCTGAAGTTACATGATTTACCAAACCGTAATTTAAGGCTTGATTCGCATCAATCATACCAGCTGTCATGACCATTTCCATCGCGCGACCTTTACCAACTAATTGAGGTAAACGTTGCGTTCCTCCATAACCAGGAATCACTCCTAAAGATACTTCTGGCAATCCCATTTTAGCATTAGAACTTGCTATTCTAAAATGGCAAGCCATTGCCAATTCTAAACCTCCTCCTAAAGCAAAACCATTAACAGCAGCAATAACTGGAGTCGATAAATTTTCTACAAAATCAAATAGTAATTTCTGACCCTTAGCAGCCAATTTCCCGCCTTCTTTTACATCAAAATCAGCAAACTCACTAATATCTGCACCTGCAACAAAAGCCTTTTCGCCACTACCTGTGACAATAATCACTTTAGTCGCTTTATCTGTATTGGCTTCATCAAAAGCATCATGCAATTCTTGTATCGTATCTTTATTTAAAGCATTTAGTTTACTTGGTCTATTGATGGTAATGGTTGTTATTCCATTACTTGTGTTTGATAAAATATTCTGATAAGTCATTGTGTTTTGTATTATTAGATCTTTGGAAAAGTTACAGTAAAAACGGTTCCTATTCCTTGTTGTGTTGTAAAGGTAATACTTCCTTTGTAAGTTTCCATAATATTTTTTACCATAGCTAATCCTAATCCCATACCACTAGATTTTGTTGTAAACTTAGGTTCAAAAATCTTGTTTTTATTATCTTCAGTGATACCTAAACCATTATCTTCAACAGTTATTAAAATCATATTATGATCTGAAGCGACCTTAACTTTAATCTTTGGATTCTCTTTGTCATGAGGAATTGCTTGAATTCCATTTTTAACTAAATTAGTAACCACTCTTATTAATTGTGTACGATCAAAATTCGCATAAAGCTCCGGATCCTCTGAAGAAAACTCAATGTAGTCTTCGCTAAAAATATCTAATGCCAATTTTACAATACTCGTAACATTGAGGGTTTCATTTTTTTGTGCTGGCATTTTTGCAAAGTTTGAAAATGCAGATGCTATAGAACTCAATGTATCTATTTGCTGAATGAGTGTCTTGCTGTATTCATCTACTTTTTGATGAATGTTTTCGTCTTCAGGATCAAACTTACGTTGAAAACTTTGCACACTCAATCGCATTGGAGTTAACGGGTTTTTAATTTCGTGTGCTACTTGTTTTGCCATTTCTCTCCAAGCCTGTTCACGCTCACTAGTCGCTAACTGAACAGCACTTTCTTCAAGCTCATCAATCATACTATTATAGGAATTGACTAAGGTTGAAATTTCTTCGCTCGAAGACTCAATATCAATCTTTTTATTACGTTTTTCTAGACGAGTTTCATTGATTTTATCTGAAATTGTTTTTAAAGTCCGTGTAATATATTTTGAAAGTAAAAATGCCAGAATTACAGCAATTAACATCATAAACACATAAGCATATGCTAAGCGTTCTAAAAATTCATTAAGTTCTTTATTAAGAAAATCGTCATTCTCTAAATAAGGTAAGTTTAATATGGCTAAAGGCTTCGATTTTTTATCATAAACATAAGAGTAAGACGATTGAAATGTTTCTCCATTCTTTCTGTTTTTAACCACATGCCTATGCGCAGCAGTATTAGAAATCGAATTTAGAATTGGAGTCTTAATACATTCCATAATAGAATCTCGCGCAAAACTAGCCTTAGAGGATTTTAGCAAGGTACCATCTAAATCGTATAAGTTAATTCTCAATCCGTGAATAGCAGCTATTCTATAAATCTCATCTTTAAAAATAAGTGGGACTTTTTCAGTTTCAACAGGATACGTTGTTTCTTTAATAACATAATTTATGTCACTAATAATAGCTGTTTCTTTACGTTCTAATCGTTCTTTATGATAATCTATAGCTTCTTCATTATACTGATAAATAGTCACAGCAGCAATCAATATTGAAGCGATAAGCACCAACAATATCATAGCGAAAAAGATACGAACTCGTAAAGACAGTTTTTTTAACCTCATCTGAAAATTTGTAGTGAATCTAGATAATTATTCTTCTAAATGTAACAATAATTAAGCCAATGTCATGCATTAGGATTTTTGCTCCTTATATTTTTATAAAGTTTAAAACCTAACATTAACAAAATTCCTAAAACAAAAATTCCAACCACACCAAATACCCAATTGATGGCACTTTTTAGAATAACTAAAAACACTACAGCAAACAAAATGAAAGTAGCACCTTCATTCCAAAGTCGCATAAAAGTAGACGTTTTTTTTACCTCATCTCGTTGCAATTGTTTGTAATAGTGATGTGTTTTTAAATGATATAAAATCAGTAATACCACGAAAGTCAACTTCACATGCATCCAAGGCATTTTTAATAGTATAGGATTTAAAACGAGCAACCAAACAGCAAAAATCGTTGCTAAAATTGCTGAAGGCCATGTAATAATATGCCATAAACGCTTTGCCATTAGTTTTAGTTGTTTTCCTAAAATCTCTTTATCTGGAGAGGGCTTATGAAATGCTTCAATTTGGTATACAAAAAGTCTAGGAATGTAAAACAAACCTGCGAACCAGGTCACTATAAAAATGAGATGCAATGCTTTTATATAGTTATAATATTCCATGGTTCTTACAAATAATTCGTTTTCGTACTAGTGAAATTTACAATAAAAAATATTATACAATGGTCTTACTTAATTTTAACTTGACTTCGCGATGCAAAAATAAAGCGGTTACAATAGTAGATAATACATCTGAAATTGGGAACGACATCCAAACACCTAATTCGCCATAAAATTTTGGCAAAATAAAAATTAACGGAATGAAGAAAAATCCTTGACGCGTTAAGGTTAATAGCAATGCTGGAATTGCTTTTCCAACAGCCTGAAAATAAGCTGCTCCAATAAGCTGTATTGCAATAATTGGTGTTGCTGCAAAAACCCATCGCATTGCCGAAGGTGTTTGTTTTATGACTTCAGCATCTGTTGTGAATAATCTTGTAATGTCTTCAGGAAAAATCATCAACATAATAAAAACTAAAGTTCCTAAAGCTGCTGCATATTTTAATGCTGTAGCTATGGCTTGTTTAACACGTTCATATTGATTGGCTCCATAATTAAAACCTGCAATGGGTAAAAATCCTTGTGTAATTCCAAACACAGGAAACAAAGCAAACATAAGCATTCGACCAACAATCGCGTAAGCAGTAACTGAGGTTTCACCTCCTAGATCGAACAAAATATTATTCATAAATAAATAGGTAACACTTACAATGGCTTGTCTTGAAAGCGTTACAAATCCTAGAGATCCTATCTCTTTAATTACTGATAACTTAAGTTTAAAATAACAATTGGTTAGTTTCAATTCTGAATTCTTAGACAAGAAATACCAAAGAACAAACAAAAAACAAAGCAAATAAGATACTGTTGAAGCCCAAGCTGCTCCAGCCATTCCTAAGTCCATTAAATTTATAAACACATAGTCTAGCACCAAATTTCCAACCGAAGGAATCATCATGGCATACATGGCGAATTTTGGTTTTCCTTCAGCTCGAATAACCGTGTTTCCCATCATACAAAGTGCTAAGAATGGAATTCCATAAAGTACAATGGTATAATAGATTTTAGCAGGTTCGAAAATAGCACCTTTTCCTCCAAACACAGGAATAATATCATCGACATATAACAGACCTGGAATGATTAATAAAACGGTAAATAGAAGCGTAAGTGTAATTTGGTTTCCAAACGTTAGAAGCGCTTTTGTTTTATTATTGGCACCTAAAGCTCTCGAAATAATTGAAGATCCTCCAACTCCAATACTCATTCCTAAAGCTGCAATAAAAAAAGAGACTGGAAGCACAACATTAATTGCGGCTATAGCTATTGAACCAATCCAATGGCCGACAAAAATAGTATCAACTAAAATATTAAGCGACATTACTAAGATTCCAATAGACGCAGGAACTGCTTGTCTAATAAGCAGTTTCCCAATCGGATGTGTTCCTAAATCTTTAGAAGCCGTTTTTGACATTATGAGATAGCTGTTTCAGTTTTTGCCCATTCATTTATCCAATTAGATAGTAAATCAACAAATTCCTGGTCATCATTTAAACATGGAATAGTTGTGAAGTCTTTTCCACCCATTTCGTGGAAAATCTCTTCGCCTTCCATCGCTATTTCTTCAAGTGTTTCTAAACAATCGCTAACAAAAGCTGGTGTGACTATAGCCATTTTTTTAATACCTTGTTTTCCCAATCTTTCGATAGTTCTATCTGTATAAGGTTGTAACCAAGGATCAAAACCTAATCTTGATTGAAACGATGTTGAAAAACTGCCTTTCTTCAAACTTAATTTTTCAGCAACAAGTCTTGTAACTTCTTTACACTGATGTCTATAGCAAAACTCATGAGCTGGAGATGGCGTTTCACAACAACTCCCATCAATTTTACAATGCGACTTGGTGATATCACTTTTTCTAATATGACGTTCTGGAACACCATGATAAGAAAACAATAAATGCTCATAATCTTTACCTTCTAAATGCTTGGCAATAGAATTTGACAAGACCTTAATATAATTTGTATTGTTATAAAATGCTTTAAGATCTTGAATCGTTATGGTAGGAAAATGTGCTTTTCTTATTTCCTCTGCTAATACCAAAATTGTTTCTGTAGTTGCCATTGCATACTGAGGATACAACGGAATTAAAAACACCTCATCAACACCTTTATCTACCAATTCCTGAAGTCCTTTTTTAATGGTCATACTTCCATAACGCATAGCTAAAGCAACAGGAAAGTCAACTTGATTTTGAATTTTATCTTGTAAGCGTTCTGACAGTACAATTAAAGGAGAGCCTTCTTTCCACCATATTTTTTTATAAGCTGCTGCCGAAGCTTTTGGTCGTGTATTTAATATAATACCTTTTACGAGTAATGTTCTTGCCCAAAGCGGCACATCAATAACACGTTCGTCCATTAAAAATTCACCTAAATATGTCTTGACATCTTTAGGATCTGGAGAATCTGGTGAGCCTAAATTGACGAGTAAAACTCCTTTCATGTATTATTTTCTTTTAGCGATTTTGTTTTACAAAAATACGATAGTATTTTTTTAACTCAACGACATCAAATACTTCTTTGGTGTCGTTCCATATTTCTTTTTAAAAGCTGAAATAAAATGACTTGATGTGCTGTATCCAACTTTAAGTCCGACTTCATTTACATTATGATCACCTGCTTCTAATAATTTTCTTGCGACTTCCATTTTATAATCAAATAGAAAACTAAATACTGAATCACCATAAATTTGCTTAAAGCCTTCTTTTAACTTTTTTAAACTGAGTCCAATTTCATCAGAAAGCTCTTGTAATGTTGGTGGTTCTGCCATTCTAGAAATAATGATGTCTTTTGCTTTCCGTATTTTAATAACATTGGTTTCATCAACTAAAAACGGACATTGTTCAATGTCTGCATCTTCACTTCTATTAAAATATAAGCTCAAGACCTCTAAAGCTTTTCCTTTAAAATAAAGAGTCTTAATGGAGCTATTTAAATTGTAATTAATGATTTGATTCAATGCAATCGCCATTGAAGGCGAAATCTTTCCATCTTTATAATATTTCTTATCCTTATTATCATCACTTAAAAATGTGATATAATCTGCTTCTTGAGAAAACAAACCATGAAACTTCTTTATAGAAACCAATACAGAAATTAACCAAGATTTAGGATGCACCTCTAAATGAATCGGCAAATCACGTTGCGGATTATAAAGCAACAGCGAATTTTCTTCTTCAATCTTCAAACGGTAACTACCATTATTAAAGACAAATTCACTTGAACCCTTTATACAGAAATGAAACTGAATAAAACTACTATCAATCTCGCGTTCAACAATTTGAACCGTATTAGATTCATTTTGATACGTTAGTGTAAAAAATCCATCATCTAATTTTGTCTCATCAAAAGAACCTCTAGCGATATTTTTTGATTCCGAAAAATCAGAATTATTTTCAATGTTATTTAGATTCATTCTAAACTAAAAAGCTTTAAAGCGTTGTTTTCACTGCAAAAATATGATATTTATCATTTTATATCGTGAAATAACATTAAAAAACCACAAACGACACTAAAAGTTCTTCTAGCGTTGTTTTTTATCTCACAAGCTTTCTATTTTTGCTAAGGTATTTTCCAAATCAGGTATGGAGCACTACAATATGTCGAGAGGCACAACATTTTACGCAATTGGCCTCAGCTACAAAAAAGCTGATGCTGAAGTGCGTGGTCATTTCAGTTTAGATGAACCATCAAAGCTTGCTGTTTTAGAGCAAGCCAAACAAAACGGTATTGAAAGTCTGATTATTACTTCAACTTGCAATAGAACCGAAATTTACGGATTTGCAGAACATCCTTTTCAGCTCATTCAATTGCTTTGTGACAACACAAAAGGCACTGTAGAAGAATTTCAGAAAGTAGCCTATGTTTATAAAAACAAAGATGCTATATCACATATGTTTCGTGTAGGTTCTGGATTAGATAGTCAAATTCTTGGTGATTTTGAGATTATTAGTCAGCTAAAAACTAGCGCTAGATTGTCTAAAAAACATGAATTACTGAATCCGTTTTTAGAACGTTTGATAAATGCTGTCATCCAAGCATCAAAACGTATTAAGACTGAAACTGAAATTTCATCTGGAGCGACATCTGTTTCTTTTGCCTCTGTGCAATACATTATGAATGAAATCGATTCCGTTTCAGAAAAAAACATTTTACTCTTCGGAACAGGAAAAATTGGTAGAAACACTTGTGAAAATTTAGTCAAACATACTAAGAACGAACAAATCACTTTAATTAACAGAACAAAAGATAAAGCGGAAGCTGTTGCAGGCAAATTCAACCTTTTGGTTAAAGATTATGCAAATCTTCAAGAAGAAATAAATACGTCTGATATATTAATCGTTGCTACAGGTGCTCAAAACCCAACGGTAGATAAACATTGTATTCAAACAACAAAACCATTATTAATTCTTGACTTATCAATACCAAAAAACGTTAATGAAAATGTAACAGATTTGGATAATGTCACTTTAGTACATTTAGATGATTTATCACAAATAACTGATGAAACTTTAGAACGAAGAAAAGAACACATTCCTGTTGCAGAAGCAATTATAGAAGAAATAAAAACTGACTTCAATGCATGGTTAGAAACGCGAAAATTCGCACCTACAATTAAAGCATTAAAACATAAACTTAGTTATTTTGCTTCAGCAGAATTGGATACACAACGCAAAAAAATGAGTGACTTTAATGAAACTCAAGCGGAAGTCATTAGTAATAATATCATTCAGAAAATAACAAATCATTTTGCACATCATTTAAAAGGCGATGATGTATCTACAGACGATAGCCTTGAACTCATAAAAAAAGTGTTTCAATTAGAAACAACTACAGACAATGTCTAAAATTATAAGAATAGGAACTCGTGATAGCGAACTTGCGCTATGGCAAGCCAAAACCGTACAAAGTCAACTCGAACATTTAGGTCATAAAACGCAATTAGTTCCTGTTAAATCTACAGGAGACTTAATGCTTGACAAGCCTATTTACGAATTAGGAATTACTGGTGTTTTTACAAAAACACTAGATATCGCAATGATTAATGGCGATATTGATATTGCTGTTCATTCCTTAAAAGATGTACCAACATTACTTCCTAAAGGAATTGTACAAGCTGCTGTCATAAAACGTGGAAACGTTAGAGATTGCTTAGTGTTTAAAAACAATGAAGAGTTTTTATCACAACGTGATGCCATTATCGCAACTGGTAGTTTACGAAGAAGAGCGCAATGGTTAAACCGTTATCCAACACATACTATAGTTGGCTTACGCGGAAATGTAAATTCTCGTTTGCAAAAACTAGAAGACAACGATTGGAATGGTGCCATTTTCGCTGCTGCTGGTTTAGGTCGATTAGACATGAAACCCGAAGAGAGTTTTAATCTAGAGTGGATGATTCCTGCTCCTGCACAAGGCGCAATTATGATTACAGCTTTAGAAAGCAATGAAGAAACACTAGCTATTTGTGCAGAAATCAATCATAAAGACACAGAAATAGCAACATCTATAGAACGTGAGTTTTTAAATCGTTTAGAAGGTGGATGCTCTGCTCCTATTGGTGCATTAGCTTTTGTGAAAGATGAAGAAGTACATATGCAAGGTGTTTTGCTAAGTCTTGACGGAAGCAAAAAGATTGAAGTTCAACGCACAGTCGCTCTTGAAAAACATCATGAGTTGGCACAGTTTTGTGCTGATTATATTATAGAACGTGGTGGAAAACGTTTAATGGATACTATTAAAAAATCATCTCAAGATGTTAACATGTATTCAACCAAAACGTTAACAGATGAACAAAAGCAGTTGTTTCATGAGGATGTGGTTTCTCAAAGTTCAGATTTTATAAAAATTAGTTCAAACCGAATGACACCAAAGGTCTTAAAGCCTTTGCCTAAAAATGTCATTATTACTAGTAAAAATGCCGTTGAAGCATTACTAACCAACTTTGCTCCACAAGAACTACAATTTGAAAACATCTATTGTGTTGGTAGAAAAACTAAACGTCTTGTAGAACGTAAAATTGGTAAAGTAAAACACACTGAAAACAACTCTAAAACCTTAGCTGAATATTTAGTCGAATACATTGATGGTACTGAGGTCACCTATTTCTGTAGTGACATTCGTTTAGATGAATTACCCTCCATATTAAATGAAAATAATATTGAAGTTAATGAGGTTAAAGCTTATGAGACCAAATATGACGCCATAAAAATTGATGACACCATAAAAGGTGTAATGTTTTATAGTCCTTCAACTGTGCAAAGTTATAAACAAGAAAATATTGCTACAGATGATATGATTGCATTCTGTATTGGTGAAACTACTGCCAAAGAAGCTAGAAAACATTTTAATGATGTGCGAATTGCAAAAATTCCAACAGTAGAAAGTGTAATTGAGTTAGTGAATGAACACTTTCAATAAAAAAAGACCTCTCGACTGCGCTCGAGGAGACAAAACTCTGTCTGGTCAAGCGTAGTCGAGACCTATTCAAATAAAAGTTAAATGAATAAGATTCCTGCCTTCGCAGGAATGACAAAAAGATGATAAAAAACGATTTATTTTTAAGAGCATTAAAAGGGGAAACCGTTGAACGTCCTCCAGTTTGGATGATGCGTCAAGCAGGTCGTTATCTTCCTGAATTCATGGAAATCAAAGCTAAATACGATTTCTTTACACGTTGTCAAACACCAGAATTAGCAAGCGAAATTACAGTACAACCTATTCGTCGTTTCGGAATGGATGCTGCAATTTTATTTAGCGATATTTTAGTCATTCCGCAAGCAATGAATATTGAAGTGCAAATGAAACCTAATTTTGGTCCTTATTTGCCAAATCCTATTCGCTCACAAAAAGATGTCGATAATGTTATTGTTCCTGATGTAAAAGAAGCTTTGAGTTATGTTTATGAAGCTATTAAAGCAACTAAGGAAAAACTAAATGACGACATTCCATTAATTGGTTTTGCAGGTTCACCTTGGACCATCTTATGCTATTGTGTACAAGGACAAGGCAGTAAAAACTTTGATAAAGCCAAAGAATTTTGTTTTACAAACCCGATTGCTGCACATCAATTATTGCAAAAAATCACAGATACTACAATTGCCTATTTAAAAGAAAAAGTAAAATCAGGCTGTAATGCAGTTCAAGTATTCGATTCTTGGGGAGGCATGTTGTCTCCTGTAGATTATCAAGAATTCTCTTGGCAATACATTCAGCAAATTATTGATGCCTTAAAAGACGATGCTCCTGTAATCGCCTTCGGAAAAGGTTGTTGGTTTGCTTTAGGAGAAATGGCTAAATCTGGTGCTTCTGCTTTAGGTATAGATTGGACATGCTCTGCAAGAAATGCACGCTATTTAACAGGTGGAAATATTACCTTACAAGGTAATTTTGATCCAACACGTTTGTTTTCTCCACCTTCAGAAATAAAAAAAATGGTGCACCAAATGATTAATGAATTTGGAAAAGACAGATATATCGTAAATTTAGGTCATGGTATTCTACCTAACATTCCGTTAGACAACGCAAAAGCGTTTATCGATGCTGTAAAAGAATATAAGGCTTAGCCTAATTTGGGCGTTACCACAAGGGTCGCGCTCTCACAAGTCGCTATCAAAGATGAGCTCCAACAATTGCTCCATCGCTAACGCAAATCGAGGTTAGATTCGTGTTTTGACTTAAAAAAATGGTATTTTATATATAAACTAAAATGAGGCTTCTGTCTTCACAGAAAGTACTATGATAAAGGATATATTAAAAGGCATACAAGCATACTCAGGTGCTTTAGCATTAATTTCAAAACTTAAGCTTTGGAAGTTTTTTTTCATTCCTATCATTATCAGTATTATTACAGCAACAATTATTGGATTTTCTGCTTACGGACTATCTGACAATATTGGTCAATTTATAGCTAAAATCTGGGTTTGGGACTTCGGTAAAGAAACCTTTACTGCAATTTCCACTTTCATTGGAGCTATTGTTGTTTTAGCCATTGGTTTAATTCTGTATAAACACATCATTATGGCACTTTCTGCGCCATTTATGAGTCCTGTTTCAGAAAAAATTGAAGATTATTTAACAGGAATCGAGAGACATAATCACAGAAATACAACATTTAAGGAGCAACTTTGGAGAGGTATTAGAATAAACATAAGAAACCTAAGCAAAGAACTCTTAATCACTATTCCTATTTTGTTGCTTAACTTTATTCCTATTGTAAATATTTTTTCAACAGTTCTATTATTTCTAGTTCAAGCCTATTATGCTGGTTTTGGAAATATGGATTACACTTTAGAACGTCACTTAAAATATCGTGAAAGTGTTATTTTTGTTAGAAAAAACAAAGGAACTGCCATTGGAAATGGAGTTGTATTTATCTTATTCTTACTACTTCCTATAATAGGTGTGATTTTAGTTTTACCAATGAGTGTGACAGCTGCTTCATTAAAAACAGTTAATCTTCTGAAAGAGGAAAAACTCCTTTTAGAAAAGAAAGATTTAATATCATGATTGCTCAATTTGATGGTTTCGAAATTAATCCCATCCATAAAGGTGATACCTGGAAAATTTGTGATTTTGCAATAGCAAATGCCGATCGTTTAAAACGTTATTTTCCGAAGACCTTAGAACAAAATTTAAATCCAACATTATCAAAAATCTATGTTGAAAATCGCGTAAAGGCATTTCAAAACAAAGAGGTGTTTGTGTTCACTTTAAAACATTCTGAAACACGAAAACTAGTCGGACTCATAATCATTAAAGAGCTCAATTGGAACATAAAACAAGGTGAGTTTGCTTATGCTATTGATTATAACTTCAATGGCAAAAAAATCATGTCAAAAGCCATAAAAAAGCTTTCAGCACACGCATTTGAAACTTTAGGATTAGAACGGTTGCAAATCATCGTGCACAAAGATAATCTGCCTAGTGTAAACGTTGCCATCAACAATAGTTTCATATGGCAAAAAACTTTAAAAAATAAATTTACTCCAGTTGGCGAAAACCCCTTATATATGGAGTTATACGAATTATACAATGAAAGATAAATTCTTTAAATACATACACGAATTACAAGATACAATCACTTCTGGTTTAGAAAAAATTGATGGTAAAGCAACTTTTCAAGAAGACCTTTGGAAACGTCCTGAAGGTGGAGGCGGAAGAACTCGTGTCATAGAAAATGGAAATGTATTTGAAAAAGGTGGTGTCAATATTTCTGGAGTTCACGGAAAATTACCAGATTCCATGCAAAACTACTTTGGTGTTGAAGATGCCGATTTTTTTGCTTGCGGATTAAGTCTTGTTTTACATCCTAAAAACCCAATGGTTCCAACAGTTCATGCGAATTGGCGCTATTTTGAAATGTATGATAAAGATGGCAACATTGTGGACCAATGGTTTGGTGGTGGACAAGATTTAACGCCTTACTATTTGTTTGAAGACGATGCCAAACACTTCCATCAAACGTGTAAAACAGCATGTGATAAACATAATCAGGAATTTTACCCAAAATATAAAGCACGTTGCGATGAATATTTTTACAATACTCACAGAAATGAAGGTCGTGGTATTGGTGGTTTGTTTTTTGATTATTGTAAAGCTTCAGATGATATGAGCATGCAAAACTGGTATGATTTTGTTACCGAAGTTGGAAACAGTTTCCTTGAAGCTTATGTTCCAATAGTTGAAAAACGAAAAAATTTAGAGTACACCAAAGCACAACGCGGCTGGCAAGAAATAAGACGTGGACGTTATGTCGAATTTAATCTAGTGCATGATAAAGGCACCTTGTTCGGGTTAAAAACCAACGGAAGAATTGAAAGTATTTTAATGAGCCTTCCTCCACATGTGCAATGGGTTTACGATCATCATCCTGAAGTTGGAAGCGACGAAGAAAAACTAATTGAAGTATTACAACATCCTATAGATTGGGTTTAATATGAAATGTTACTGCGGAACTAATAAAACCTATAATAACTGCTGTGAAGTCTTTCATCTAAATGATGGAAAAACAGAAACCGCTCAGCAATTAATGCGTTCAAGATATAGCGCTTTTGTATTAGCCAATGGTGATTATTTGATGCAAACACATCACAGTTCTACAAGACCAATAACACAAAAAAAAGCCATTGTAAAATGGGCTAAATCTGTAGAATGGATCAAATTAGAAATTCTTGAAACAACTAAAGGTCTTAAAAATGATGATGAAGGAACTGTAACTTTTAACGCTTATTTTTATGATGACAAATCCATTGATGTTATTCATGAAAAATCAGCTTTTATTAAAGAAAACAACAAGTGGTATTACTTAGGTTATGCCAAAAAATAAAAATTATGTATCCAATTAAAAGAAACCGAAGATTAAGAACCAACGAAGCGATTAGAAGCTTAGTTCGTGAAACTATAATTACACCAAACGATTTCCTTGTTCCGCTTTTTGTTGTGGAAGGAAAAGGTATCAAACAAGAAATTGCATCGATGCCCAATTATTATCGTTTCAGTTTAGACTTGTTAGAACATGAGGTAAAAGAACTTTGGAAATTAGGTCTAAAATCGGTGTTGCTCTTCGTAAAAGTACCTGATAATCTTAAAGATAATAAAG